>Ga0307988_1000020_pt1 | contig 136254 bp, 125 predicted proteins | sample EllFjometagen183_FD_203166 | JGI IMG/M metagenome (GOLD analysis project Ga0307988, IMG submission 203166) | Marine microbial communities from Ellis Fjord, Antarctic Ocean - #183 | ecosystem: Environmental > Aquatic > Marine > Unclassified | place: Southern Ocean | collected 2014-10-08 | reverse complement strand
GGGTTGATAATGTTTTTATCGAAAGATTATGGAGAAGTTTGAAATATGAGGAAGTCTATTTGAAAGCTTATGAATCTGTGAAAGAAGCCAGGGAATCAATCAAAACTTACCTGACTTTTTACAACTCTGAGAGAACCCATCAATCACTTGACAAACTGACTCCCGATGAAGTATACTTTAAAGAATCTATGAGGAAGCTCGTAGGATAATGAACAACGGAACCCTCACACCTAAGATTCAAGAAATACTGTCCAAGGTATGGGGTCCACTTCTCACTACCAGGATTCGAGATTGATGAAGCGAGATTTCTCAGCTCAATCGATCGGCTTGTCAGGGGATTGTATTTCTTTCATGTGAAGGAAATGTTAGGGGAGGGCTATGGCGTGAAGAAATTTAATATCAATCCAGATCTCGATATGGTATTACGAGATGTTGTTGTGTCCCTACCACTAAACACGATACTGGAGGATGTTTTTAGTTACAGGTTCTACTTATTCCCAGACGAACGCTACTCCTCTATATGGTTTTTTATGTTTTTTGGTAAGACAATTATTCAAGTGCCAACAGAAAGAATGGCTAACAAATTAGGATAGACATGACCCCATAGTACCACAGCTCTCAAACAAATTAGGATAGACATGACCCCGTATAGCCACATTCGCCAAAGGAGCATTGTCTGGGTCATTTCTATTGTGGTGATTTAGCCTGCATATTCCGGGACCTATCTATTGTACTCCGCCCAGGACTCGAACCTGGGATCAGTTTATTGAGCGGCTTACCCACTTCTAATGAAAAGCAATGGTATGCTTACATAGTTCTTAATTATATTTCACGATGGTTATTCAAAAAAATAAAGATGCTTTGGGCGGATACTCCAAAACGAAAAGATTCCGATGTTACTTTTCGAGCGAATTGAGAGCCGAGCATCTCAGAGAGAAAATAGGGCATTTGCGGGAAGTAAGAACTATTCTAAATGATGAAGATATATTCTTTGATGAAGAAACGTTAGAAGATGCACTTGTAGCTCTCCAGTCGGAGTTGGATACAATATCCAAAATTAGAGATCAATTCATGGGTGAGATGTATTTTAGCCAAGCAGCCATATATACAGGAGACGACTATGAAGAGATCACAGCATCAGGAAATTATTGTGTTTATACGGATAGTTCGATCTGGCTAGAGTGCCATAGTTCTCATGATTATAACGTGCATCTGGTAAAGCTTACGAAGAACTTTGAGGTAGATTTTGAGTGGCTTAATTCAAAGTCACTGGTAAATGAAGAATCTGCTGAGAAAGAGTCTGAGGCATGGCAAAAGACACAAGAAAAAGAATCCTATATTGAATTGGAACGTGATATGGGCCTTTTTGATGACTAGAAGATTTCCGCTCAGAGTCATTTCATTCTAAAACTGATCGTTACCCTCATTTTTGGATCTTCTTCAGCTTTAATAAGCGAATATATCTTTCATGAGCTCTGATCTCGTTCTTTCCCTTGTGATGACAGCTCATTATTTTGAAAGGGAGACTCTCTAGGAAATGGGAGAGTCGGTCAGCAAGGGTAAACCTCCACATTTAGACCCTGAATCTTATGATGATCTTGTCGAGCAAATTCGGAGTAGTGGTATGGTCAAAATCGGTAACCTAGATAGCTAAAGTGTTCGTTTCAGCTTGCTGGTATAACGAATTTAAAACTGAGATGGTGAGGCGAATTATTGATGTGATATCCAATTCAGTGTATCCCATATTAAAGGCAAACCTCATGGATCGTTTCTCATTTCACCTATCAGCATTCATAAAGGGACTGCCAGTTCAGAGGATGCCAGCACAGCGTATTTATTTGAAAAATCAGTACCCGTTATCAATAAAATCACGTTCTACGACCGATGTGTTCTTACGCCCATATCCGCAGTCGACATCGCTGTGCATTGGGTTTATCGTTTTGCTGGAGGCCCCATGTTGATTTTGACTAGAAAACTTTCAGCCCGCAGTCCATATAGGATCTTGTCTGTTTGGCTCAAAGCCTCACGGTTACAAAGTCAAAGCTATATTTTCATACCCATTTTACTGGGCCAGGCCTGTGCCTATGTCCTTACCGAGGATTTAGATTGGACCATTTTTCTTTTACTGCATCTCTTTGGAATGTTTAACCAGCTATACATTGTATATGCCAATGATTACGCTGATCATATTACTGATGGTCTGAATACAACCCACAATCTGTTTTCTGGAGGTTCTCGTGTATTGGTGGAAGGCTTACTCAAGCCACACCAATTGCGCATGGCGGCAATTTTAATGGCTCTCATGTGTTTGCTAATTGGAATCATTCTTTGGGTTGGGTATGAGCGGACATATGCTATGCCACTAATCTTCTTTGGTCTGGCGCTACTTTGGGCATATAGCTATGATCCTTTGCGGCTCTCGTACCGTGGTGGCGGTGAACTACTGCAGATGATAGGAGTTGGTCTGGTGCTGCCCCTCTTTGCATTTTACGCCCAGACAGGTACCTGGGAAGGGGTACCGATTGGTCTGATCCTCAGTCTGTTACCCATTCAGTTGGCTTGCGCCATAAGTACATCACTGCCAGACGCACCTTCTGATGCCCGCTCCGGGAAGCGTACAGTCGCTGTCATATTGGGATTGAAAGGCGCTAAGATTACGCTCATTGCGCTCAGCCTGCTTTCTGTGGGATTGTTATCCATACTGCACGGGATGGATTTCACCTTGGTCACTATTCTGGGAATACTCGCCCTTCCTGTTCTACTAATATTCTTACATCTCCGCCATCTAGATGCACAACCAGACTCTAAGGGCTTGTTCCTTTTCAATATGTATACAGTGATGGCAGTCCTCCTCTTGCAGGTAGGTATTATCATAGCACTTTTTATATGAATTCCAGAATGATTCCATGACCTATAATTTCTTGTTCATCGCAATTATTACACTCATTCCGACTGTATTGATCTACATATTACGTCCAAAACTACGCGGGGTGATTCATGTTATGTCGCCTGCCTCCATTCCTTTTGCCTTCACAGAATGGCTTTTCTACCCTGAATACTGGGAACCAGTTTTCCTGTTTAATCTGGTTGATTACATTGGTTTTGGCATTGAGGACATTCTATTTGTTATGGGCTTAGGAGGATTTGCATCTACCCTGTATGCCGCTGTATTCAAGCAGATCTATCTACCCAAGGATTGGCAGTCAAGACAAGACCTCCTGAAGCGAATCATGGCTACTTTCATTGTCACCCTGGTGCTTATCACTGCTGCGGTTTTGGCAGAAATACCCATGATCTATGGTAGTGTGGGCATTATGCTGGTCATGGCCATAGCAATCGTTACTAGGCGGACAGATCTCTTGAAACCAGCCCTCTGGGGTGGCTTGCTGACCACCCTGGTTTACACAGGATTATGTTTCGTCATTCTGGTCATTTACCCTGAGATCTTTGACCTGACCTGGCATACCGAGCATTTTCTAAATCTGTATATGTTTGGAATCCCTCTCGAAGAAATATTCTATGCTTTTAGTGCAGGAATGCTTGCAACTATCGCTTACCCCTATCTGTTTAAAATGTCATTTCTATCAAAAGCGTAATTGAGGGCCGTTTAGATAAATAGTCCCTGAGGATCAACACATTCCTCCCACCAGAAATAAAGGTTATCTCAATAGCGGAGAGATCGACCCTAAAGACCCATCATTCTCGTTCCCATATCTCCTATATGCATGTCGATGAACCCGAGAGACACTATACCTTTTTGATGACAACGGTGTTCATGTGATCACAAATGATACTTCAACACATTGGCCAATGGGTATTCCTGATACTTCACCTGAAATATAATATTCCCGTATTCGTCATACCCAAGCCTCTGACTTTAAAACTCAGGGGCTTTGTCTTTTAGAACAGTCGTAACCCAAGCCCGACTAACACCTAGCTGTCTAGCCAGAGCATCAAAACAGAAATTATCAAAATGGGATTCTATCCGCGCGATTTTCAATTGATGACGTAAAAATGGAAAATCGCGCGGTTACGCATTCATCAATTCTATTAATGTTTTAGTATCTTTCAAAAATGAAATGTTCAAAAAAATAGAATCTCATAATAATTTTGATTCATCTTATAAGTGTAAGTCGTCAAAGTAATTCGGACAAAATCGCTTAGAATATATGAGACACTCTTGCTCCATTCAACATGTTAAGGGAACATCGCCTGGTGCGACTATTCAAGAAGAGCTTATCGTGGTCATATATGAGTAGGATATTTTCCGCAATTAGTCCCCCACACTCGCCTAATTACCACAAATAGGCAGCCACGCAAAATGCATTAATAGTTTGATTCGCCCTGATAACCTGGATGGATCTATTTTGCTTACTTCCTGAAGTAATTTCCATTGCTCTGTTGCAGACCATATGTATCTGATCTGCCCACAACCGCATTATATACAGCTGCTTGTACTTTTTTCATTGTATTCATTATAATTATTATTTCGCTTCATCGCGAAAACCTCATTTTACATAATCCACCCAAACCTGGGTGGTATAGCCAGGAGTCCTACCCTGACAAACATATCAAAAACAAGAGCCTTCTGGCTCTCTTCGTCACTTCAGCTTTCCATTGAGATTTTCGTCTATTCGGTGTTCGTGAGCATTGCACCCACTAGTAATATTATACGGGATTCTTGAGATTTGTCAAGTAATGTAATTCATGGGGCCTTATAATAGGTCTAAAGACATATTATAAGTATAATAGTAATAGCTACATATACCTTGTAAAAAAAGATCGCTGTAGATTGGCTCTGAGAGTCCCAACTTTTCAGAGAATCGCCAAAAGTACCTAAACATTTGATATTCTATTCATACTAACTAGATTTACAGCACGGTTAATTCATACTTGTGGGAACATGATCAAGTCATCTTATACGGTCAGCATAATATCCCAACAATGGAATGATAGAGGGTATTACGTTGATTATTAAAAACTTACATAAAATGGTAAAAAGTATTTATTTGGGCGTTCTGGCCAATTCTTCGTCTTAAACGAGACCGTATAAACACTGTTAGGAAGACCATAATTATGAGAAGAACAACTATCAAATCATTTGTGGCCATTTTATTGTCTCTTTTTACGACGGCATGTGAAGAACCAACTCAAATTGAGGTGCTCTCTGGTGAATGGAACTTTTTACGAAGAAGTTCAACCTTATTTTTAATCTCAGAAGTCGATCAGTATCTAATTAATCCCTTGAATGATGCTACCGGTTCATTTGGTATTCATGGCGATTATGAGCTAGATATAGATCAGCTTATTTATTCCCACCAAGACTCACTAAATACCAATACCTTTTTCTTCTATGGTGGCCTACCCTGGATCACCACACCACCCCAACTTACGATTATTGAAAGTGAAGATACCATCACTGCTGAATTTGTGTACTACTCCCCCTCCGAATTTGACAACGACATTAGAGAGGTTTACCATCCAGAATCTTTAGATTTTTCCTATTTATTTGAGGATGGAATATTTGAGTTATCGATGACTACTTTTTATAACGATTCTACTTCCGGGGAAGTGACAATTGGTGGTGTGATTGATTTCCAAGACATTCAGATGACAGCTCTAAAACCTGAGACATATATCCAAAATCATTCAACCATAAATTCAGATGAAATTGAGTCTTTAACTATGTATGAGAGTGGTGAGATTTGTGCTGATTATTATGATAATTATTGGGCAGATACTTTATGTGGTATCTGGTCTCTTGAAGGTGATCAGTTGCAATACAGTCTATCCAATGGGCGTCAACGTGAATACATATATTCAATGAATCAAGATACTTTAATACTCCAAGAACCTGAATTTTGTGAGGATGAAATATCTGGTGGTGGTTGGATATGGATTGCTGAATATCCTGAATTTATCTCAAGAACTTGTTCACAAAACGTATTCTATTTTTACAGGTGAGGATCTTGGCTTCCTAACAAGCTTCGGACTCAAAAAGGTGACTAGCTTGACGAATATTGATTACAGGGATACACTAATAATGCAAAGCGACAAATCGTCCGGAAGCCGCTCAAGCGCAAAACGTTATCGAGATTAAAGATGGGGGTTAAACATGACAAGATATTGTTCAACATTTATTGTAGTACTATCGCTTTCTAGCATAGTAATGGCGCAAAGCCTCGAAACACTAGAAACATACTATCCAAACGATCAATATTGGTTCCAAGAGTGGTATCCTCAATTCAATATGACCATTTCCGAAACAGGTGATATTCTAGGCATGTATGACCTTATGAGTTATGGTGAAGAAAGCTATATCATGAGACAATACCCTCAGAATGAACCTGCAAAACTATATCATATAGGTGGTTACACAGGAAACGGTGGGTGGTACTATCCTCATATTTGCGGGTTCGAAAACCAGAACCTTCTCATCCAAATATCATATTTTGGCGATCTTGTAGAGCCGTATGATACGCACAAACTGATGTCACTTGACCTGACGAATAGCAATAACCACTACAATCAATATTTTTATTCGAAACAATCGCAAATAAAAGGTATTTGGAAGACCGATTCATCGCATGCTTCAGCATTTTCCAAAGAATGGAGGTTGGATGATGACCATGCATTGCTATTTATCAAGGAGATTGATTTGTTTGATGAATGGCAGAACCTTTACGACTCAAATTTTGTTGTCAATGGTGATACCCTTCTGGAGATCCCCTCGGTTTCCAGTTATTACCAGCAAAAATTAAAATCAAACAACACTTTCTTATCAATCTACGACCTAACAGGCAGTGACAATTGGAGCAGCGTCTGTGTAACACTTGATAGCCTAGTAACACAAATCGATTCAATTTTTCCGATGAGTACAACTATACCTCACCTTGATGCCACGGAAGAGTCGTTCAGGGCACTTTTTAAAATGTCCGACGAAGAAAGCGTTCACCTCTGGACCTATAATCCATTCACTGCTGAAATGACTAATAATCTTGTGTATACATCTCCTGTTGAATCAGGTGAATACCTTGGTGGTTATCAATCAACTATTCTCACTGATGAAATAGTTCTTCAAATACCTGTCTTGAGAAGCGGAACCTCAACTGCGATCTCGAATTGGTATGGATTGATCAATAAAAGAATATCGCGTGGCGATTATTCAATTCTTGCAACAGATACAATTTTTGTATTTGAAACGCAAACAGACATCATTAGGCATCAAATAGATAATGATGGATTAACTACCCACTCATTAATTGGGATACGCACACCGGAATATTCACGGATTTATTATTACGGAATCAATAATCTAGTTATGGTCGAAAAAGAACAGAATCTCGTCCCGAGGGATTTAGCCATTTTAAATACATACCCGAACCCATTCAATAATCAGCTTAGAATAGCAATTTCTCTCCCCGAACAACACAACAGTGCATTTCTTCAGGTATTTGACCTGAGGGGTCGTTTAGTCTGGTCAAAAAAAGATCTTCAAGGCAATTCCGTAATTTGGAATGGGCAAGATTTGGACTCAGGGGTATATTTATTGAAACTATCGAGCGGACCTATACACGATTCTCAGAAAATATTGATGATCAAATAAACTCGCTAACCAAGGTACTGTAGTTAAAGTCAAGTGAATTAGCCTGCATATTCAGGGTCATACTCAGTTTCATTGATCCACCTTAAGTACAGTCGTAACCCAAACTCGACTAACGCCCAGCTGCCTAGCTAGCTCAGCTCTTGACCAACCATTCTTATCTAGCATGCCCTGAAACTCAAGAGCACGGGCATTTCTATTTTGTTGGGGTAGCTTTGCAAGAACTGTTGCGTGCGCTTGTGTTCTTCCAGAATACAGGACACCATACGAAGAATGTCCAATCCAGCAGACACGTTATCATTATTTAATCAGTCGGTTAAATAACCACTGATTTTATGGCATATAGAGGGATAATATCGATAGAATCAACCTGCCCAAAATTCTCCAGAGACAAGCGGATTCCCCTGGATAATTTCTTTTCTTTCAGAAATAGAAACATACTTTGCATTTGTCCTTTGGTGCCAGCTTTCACCTCAACCGGTACAATACTATCCTGCTGTTGTATGACATAATCAATTTCTGCATTACTACTTTTTGATTCCCTGTGCCAGTAGTAGAGTTGTGCCTGTGATATCGGTGATTGATAATGTAGCAGTTGGATACCGACTGTAATCTCAGCCAGACTACCTTTGTTTACCATCTGAATATGATCCTGTAGCAGATACTCCCCTAAATTTAGCCCAAGTAGTCTCTGATGTATCCCCGAATCAAATGGCAGGATTTTAAACTTCCGGGGATTGATTTGACCACCTAGCGGTAAACCGGCGGCACTTGTATGGGGAACTTTATAAGCTAATCCCGCCAATAGGATCAGGTCTAACGCGGGCTTAATAGTTTTAATGTCTAATTCAGGTGCTGCATGTTGATAGGTGAATTTTCCTCCGGCCTGTTGTGCAATTGAGTGAAAAATGTTTCGGAGAGTTCCCATGGGTACATGTTTCCGATATTTTGCAAAATCGCTTTGGAATGATTGAATCAAATTATCCAGCAGTTCGCTGCACTTCATATAATCACCGCTATTGACAAATTCAGCGACTACTTCTGGCATTCCTCCGATTATCTGGTATGACTTGTAGTGATTGATTGCGATAGCATGCAAATTTCCGGGCAGGGGATTATTAAAGTATGATTTTTCAATAATCGGGGGTAAGGCTGGGTGCATCGCCTCTAGAAATTCATGAAACGTGAGTGGGTACATGAATACTGATTGAATTCTCCCGACACCAAAGGTAGGAATTTCTTCAAAGGCAAACTCCAGGAGTGATCCAGCTGCAATAATATGGAGATTCGGTAATTTCTCGTAAAAATACCGCAAAGATCGGATAGCATTGGGACAAGCTTGGATTTCATCGAAGAAGACCAATGTCTTTTGTGGGATTACCGGTACATTAAACTGTACAGCAAGCGTCTGGATAATTTTAGTGACATCCATATCAGTGTCAAAGAGATGATGAATCTTTTTATAATCCTCAAAATTTATTTCAAGAAAGTGATCAAAATGCTTCCCAAGTTTCCTTACAGAATACGTTTTGCCAACTTGTCGGGCACCACGAATGATCAATGCTTTGCGACTGGAGCTGGTTTGCCAACGTTCCAAATAATGTGATATACTTCGTTTTAGCTCGTTCATTATGAATACCCCATTTGTAATATGAGCCTAATATATATGTAAATACAGAAAAGCAAGGCAATAATGACTCTGATAATCCAGAAATACAATGCAATAACATCATCCAGAATCCAGAAATACAAGTCAATAATGTGACCGTATTCCAGAAAACCAAATCAGCATAATAGTATTTGAACCACAGAGGTTTCAAGAGCCTCCCAAGACTTAATCGTACACCGAGAGGCGAGTTGGAGACCGTCTTCGACAGGCTCAATGTCCGGTTCCCATCGGGAGCCTTTTGCCATTTTAATGGGGAAAGAACTACTTTTTCAGAATACGCTCTACAAGATTGGTTTGGCTTACTTGCCGCCGAATGAGCTCGAGGTCTGGATGAAAATCAATCTCACCCCAATCGCTGGATTCGCATTGGCTTAAATGGACTGGGAAACCGGCATCGATAATTTCCTGAAGTGCGCGTAGGTAAAAAACATTCAGGTTTTCAGGAACTCTCACCATTTTTTCAAGCATATCTTTATAGGTGTTAACCCCTGAACCAGAGAATTTAATAATACCCACAGATTCCCCGTTCGCCTGCTCAAGATCAATCTTTTTACTCACTCTTTTTACCAGACCGTTGCTCGAAATTATTTTCATGTCATCGTCATCATAACTGTCTTTCACATCTGTGACCATAGTGATTGGGTGAGAACTTTTTAACAGTCTTTCAATAACAGATGCCTCAAAAATATCATCCCCATTAATGGTAATGAATTCATCTTTCATGTGGTGACGGGCCATCCACACTGAGACTAGATTGTTGGATGTTTCAAAGAAGGGATTGTAAACGACCTCGATATTAAGCTCTTGTTGGTATTGCTGTAATTTGGCTTCAATCTGATCAGCCCGGTATCCAATAATCATAACTATATCGCGGATACCACATTCCATAAGACTGTGCAGTTGAGTTTCAAGAAGAGTCAGTCCCTGTCCGACATCCAATAAACTTTTGGGGATATCTTTTGTGATGGGATACAATCGGCTCCCTGTACCGGCAGCGATGATAATGGCTTTCATATCAGTCCTTATTTAGTAATCTCGTTTAACGATCGCTTGATCATCAGTTCTGAAATCCCATTCTTTTTGAGGTGTTTTCCAATCGGCATAACGATAGCTAAGATAGCTGTCAAAATCTTTGGGAATTAGATAATCTTTGCCCTGAAAATCGACTTTCCTCAGAGCTGTAGTGAATCTGGCTGGTGTTGATTTCAGAATTCTATTTTTGATTCCTACGACCCAGAAACAATTCTCTTCAAGCTCACGTTTGAAAAATATATCCAGGGTTACAGGTCCTTTTTTAAAACCACGGCTGAAATTCCGTATTTTGAGGATTCTTAATTGACCTTTTTTGAAAGGTCCCATGTCAGCTTGATGATTTTGGAATGTTAATCTGTATCCTCGGATGATCAGGAGGGGGATGATTATCCAGAGTTTTCGCTTGGAATGATCAAAGATAGAAATATCCATGTCATTGTCCCAGGGGAGGAGGCGCTGTTCACGCATGATACCGAGTAGCGTACCCCCTTCGAGCCAATAATCAAGTCTCGCAAAATCAAAAATACCGGTAACATCCCGGAGCATCTTTTCGGCAACCTCGAGATTATTTCCATCCGAAAGTAGATGATTACCTGCCATATCGGTCTCCTAAGCGATGCGTTTTGATTAAAATATAAATATCCACCTTACAGTTTAAGACTTCTTCTCGCGTTTGTAATCTTAAAGCGATTATTCCTGCGATATATTGGCGCTAGGAAAAGGGAGTATCTACTGGTTTGTGGTGAACAATTGTGAATTTGAATCTCTTCACCCCAGGATATTAATCAACCCTATACAAAGCGTCCAAATAGCGTTTTAGAATATCACTAATGACTCCTTTGAAGGGCATGGATGCAGCCATACCATAGATCGGTGCCATCTTTCCTTTTTCAGAAGGTGTTGCTTTTACAATATCCACTGCTGACTGTAAATCTGATAGAAATCGTTGGGGAATTTCTGCTTGAGTATGACGGAGGGTGATAGCAATGTGGATGGCATTGGGATGATGTAATCCATTTAAGCTCCAACCTTTTCCAGCCATTTCATCCAGTATCCTAAAAATGTCAAGTGTCTCTGACTGAAAAGCAATCACCCAGAGTGGGTCACCCATGAGACTTAACTCAGGAATTAGAGCTATGCCTTTCTTAATTGTTGAAGCTGTGTCGAAAATTGCTTGTGTGGCTTTGAGATAGCCATCCTCACCATTGCCAGCATGGCCGCCCAGCAGGCTGCACTCAATGCACCTGGACGACTGCCTGCAAAAGTTGGTGATAAATAAAGACCACCAGGCCAATCGCTGATTGTATAATACTGGTAATGTCGCAATCCTTCACCTCGATAAAGGACAACGGAGGTTCCTTTGGCTGCATAGCCATACTTATGAGTGTCAGCTGACATGGATGTGACGCCCCTTAAACGGAAATCAATGGTAGGAACATCGTATCCAAGTTGCTTGGCCCAGGGGACCACAAAGCCTCCCAGACAGGCATCGACATGACAACCAATGCCACGAGTCCAGGCAAATTCAGCGAGCTCTGGAATGGGATCAATAGCGCCATGGGGAAACGAGGGAGTCGATCCAACGATACAAATCGTATTGCGATTAACCGCCTTTTTCATAGCAGCAACATCGGCTTGGTAGTTTGAGTCTACGGGGATGCTGATCTTTTTAATGTTGAAATACTGGGCGGCTTTATCAAAAGCGGCATGCACAGTATCAGTTGTGACAATATTGGGACGCCTAATTCCTTTTTTGTCTCTGGCCCAATCGCGATATGTCTTCATGGCGAGCAGAATGCTTTCTGTACCTCCAGAAGTTACGGTACCACAAATTTCATCCCCCAGGCCTAAAGCCGAACCTGAGGTTGCTTCTGATGAGCCCATCATCTGACCAGTCATGGAAACAATTTCCGATTCAAATTTGGCGGCGCTGGGCCAAAGATCGGCATGCAGTGGATTACTTTACGAGTGGAGTGAATACACCTTATTAATAAAATCAATATGCTTTGCATCACCATGATAGACAGCCCCCGATGCAAACCCTGACTGCCATTTGATTTCCTCACGTGACTTCATGGTTTCAAGCTCCGTTAATAGGTCAGCATGATTCTGACCCGTCTTCGGAATTGACTGATGAACTTGAAATTCAGTCCGATAGGGGTTCAAGGAGGTCTCAAATTCAGTCATGACTTTATCATATTCCTGGTTCATCAACTTCTGAACTCAGCGAACATTCCATCAAAGAGCTCTCGGGTGTCTGGGTTAGGCATATAGGTGTTTTTGATCTGTATATTCTCGGAGATATCCTCAATCTTGGAGTATCCCAATGCAGCAGCAGCAACAAAAGCGACGCCTCTCGAATTTGCCAGGATGGGGTCTTTGACCTGTCAATTTGAGATTAATCCAATCTGTAGGCTCTAGGAATTTGTGGGTCTTTTCATATACTTCTGGGTGTTGTTCTCGAATGTAAAGGATGTGGGCAATGGGATCTTTGCCAGAGTTGGTTGGCAATCCACCAGTTTTTCTTAACCAGGTAGGGATTTTATGAATCCCGTATCCTTCAAATCTTATAGGACCACCGACAATCTTATCAAGGTAAGGCTGGCCACGAGAATCCATCCATATAATGGCATTCATCAGAGGTTCACCCCTCGCGTCTACCGCTACTGTCCCCGACCACTGGGCTGTACAACTCACAGCTACAATATCCTGGAGAGCAACCGTATTACGATTCATAAGACGAGCTGTTGCTTCCGTGATGGCCCGCCACCAATCTGCGGGATCTTGTTCTGCCCCTCCCTGGGGGAGGAGGATCAATTCAGTTGGCTCAAACTCGTGAGCAAATATTTTACCACTGGTTGAGATGAGGGCGACTTTGGGTCCACCTGTCCCAAGATCGATTGTAGAAATATATTTTGCATTAGGCATGGACAAAATTCCTGGAATAGATTACCATTTATGATCACGAGTGTTTCGTTGTTTACCAAGGTAATTACAATATTGGGAATCACGGATGAATTTCTGTTGTTGCTAGTTCAAGTTATGAAAATAATAGGACCATTGGTCTAGCATACACTTTGATTTGATTCCTCGGGATGTTAAATTTCCTATTGTTATTCACCACAACAAATTTAGCAGTAGACGATACTTAATGACACTGAGTTTTGCAGATGCGAAGTATACTGCACCATCGTTAATACCGCAAGTGCGGTGATCTTGGTATCTAATATGAAGAAACTATTGTTTTGGTAAAATAAAAACTTTTGCATTGAGAATCAATTTTGTGAGGCCTGTATGAAAGATAGCGCTAAGTCTAAATCCCAACTTATTAGTGAAATAACTGACTTGCATCAGCAAATTTCTGAGTTCGAAAATTCAAGAACTGGTTGTCAGGAGGAATCTCGGATACAAGCTTTAGCAGCAGTTGGGAATATCCTGATCAGTACTTTAGATCTACAAGATGTGTTAGAGCAGATCGGTCAACATACTTTGGATAGTCTTGGTGCATCGGCAACTCTCGTCATGTCCTTTAATGAGGAAAAAGATCACTTGGAGGGTAGAGCCGTAGCTGAGAACAGCAGACTTTCAAAAATGGTGAAACTTATGGGAGAGCGAGCAAAGCATATTGTTATCCCAATCTCAACGAAAGAACAAGACCCCATCGCTTTGGTATATAGTTCAGGTGAACCTCTGCTAATTCCAGATATTACCAAGGTCAAAGGATCAAAAATATTCCATCTGATCATGCGTGTTCTTGGAAAAATCTTTAATGTGAGACAAATCTACACCTACCCCATACAGACCAAAGGTAGAGTCGTAGGTGTATTTTCCTTGGGGTATTCGCAAAATAGAAAAATTACTCAGACAGATCAGGATTTGATTAAGGTCCTGGCTAATCAGTCAGCAATCGCGATCGAGAATGCACAACTTTACAGTAAAGCTCAAGAGGAAATTAAAAACCGCGAACAAGCAGAGAAATCTCTACGGGGTTCAGAGTCCAAATATCATGACCTGTTTGAGAAAATTGCAGATCCTATTTTTATATTTGATCAAGAATCACATCACTTTTATGATTGTAACGAACAAGCTATTCAACAATATGGGTATTCTCTAGAGGAGCTGAGAACCATGACACCGCAGGACCTCCACCCCCATGAAGAGCATGCCAGGGTGAATGAGGAAATAGCTGATTCTGATGATTCTGCTCCCCATCAATACACGCATATCACAAAAGGTGGAGTTGAGATTTCAGTTGAAATTCGCACAGGTGAAGTTGACTATCGGGGTAAGCCTGCCTGGATAAGCATCATTCGTGATATTACTAAGCGCAAGCAGGCTGAGAAAAGCCTGACGAGTGCATATATTGAGTTAGAACAACGGATAATAGTGCGTACAGCTGACCTTACTAAAACCAACAAATTGCTGTTGAAGGAAGTCACTGAGCACAGACTTGCAAAAACATCCCTGCAGAAATCAGAAGAAAAATTCCGATTAATCGCTGAAACTACTAGTGACATTATCACTATCACTTCATTCGACCTAAAAGCAGAATATCAATATGTAAGCCCATCAATAAAAACATTGCTTGGATATGATCCGGAAGAGTTGATTGGTGTTTCAGTGTTTAAATTTATTCATCCTGAAGACAAAAAGAACATGCTCCTCCTATTGAAGACCTACCTCACTCAAAAGGTTAAAGGACTCCTAGATTGGCATGAACGCATCATCAGTGAGGTACTTGAATTTCGCTTTAAGAGTAAGTCAGGGGACTGGCACTATTTACAGAGTACTATAAATTTGGCAGGTGAAAAGCTTATTACTGTAAATCGAGATATCACTGAATACAAACAGAGTGTAGAAGCCCTTGCTGAAAGTGAGTCAAAATACCGTCTCCTGGCTGAGAACTCTTTGGATTGTATCTGGACTTTGGATAAAAGTCTCCGGTTTACTTTCCTGAGTCCCTCATTGGAACGAATTGTTGGGTTCAGACCTGATGAGTGGATCGGCTCAAGACTAAAATCCCACTTCACTACCAAAGAATATCCAGTAGCAAGTAGGTATGCTTTAGAGGCGATTAAAAATTTCAAGAATTTTGGCCATGTAACTTTTGAGACCAAATTACTCAACCACCTAAACGAAGAAGTAGAAATTGAAGTTATTGGTGGATCACATTTAGATGCTAAGGGTAAACTAATTGGTTTAATGGGATCGATAAGAGATATAAAAGAACGAAAAAATGCCCAAAAGACCTTGCAGATGAGTGAGGAAAAATACAGAGGACTGTTTGACGATTCAGTGGCGGCTGTTTTTGTGTTCGATAGTGAAAAGAACTTTATTGATACAAATCAGGCTGGTATTGATTTCTTGGGGTATTCCAGGAATGAGATTTTGTCAATGTGTATAGCTGATGTTGATGCTGATAGTTCAATTGTTCAATCTGCATACCAGGAGGTATTTTCAGGTGGAAAACTGGTGTCATTTGAACATCAACTTCTCAGAAAAGATGGAAATATTATTACCGTTCTGAATAATTCACGAGCTCTGACCGACCCGACTGACAAGGTAATTGGGGTCCAGAGCACGCTCATGGATATTACTCAGCGTAGACTGGCAGAAGAAACTAGCCTGAAAAACGAAGCAAGACTTAATGAGGCTCAGCGCATTGCCAATATTGGGAATTGGGAATTAGATTTACTCACTAATTCTCTCTACTGGTCAGATGAGATATACCGAATCTGGAGTATGACACCTGGACAGATAGAGCCTACATGTGAAATGCTTTTGGATAGTATTCATCCTGAAGATCGAGTATCTGTAGATCAGGCATATTCTAAATCTTTGAAAACTAAAACACCTTATGATATCGTGCACAGGCTATTGCTGAAAGATGGCAGTGTTAAGTATGTACATGAACGAGCTGAGACATTCTATGATGACAATGGAAAGCAAGTTAGATCTTCAGGAACTGTCCAGGATGTTACTGAACGAACCCTGGCCCAACAAGCAATTGTAGATAGTGAAAGTAACTATCGCTCGATCTTTGAGAATGCCAATGATGGCATCATTAAATATGGGAAAAATGCAACTCTCTTAGATGTGAATCCCGCATTTACAAAAATTACCGGTTTAGAGAGAGATGAAGTTATCGGAAAACGGGGGAGTGACCTGGTTAAGCAACTTTTCAGTATTAAGCAAGTGCCCCGTATGTTGGGAATAGTAAAAAATGCCTTGTTCAATAATTTAAATAAACCAATTGAATTCAGTTTTCGAGACAGAATCCTTGAAGTATCTACAAGACGTCAGGGTAAGGACCTAGGTGTTGCCATCATGCGTGACATTACTTTACGTCGAGAAGCTGAAGAGGATATTCGCGAGAGGGAAGAACGATACCGCGGTCTATCAGAAGCGTCCTTTGACGCCATATTCATCTCAGAGAAAGGGATCTGTATCGAACAGAACCAAGCTGCTGAGAGACTTTTCGGATATACATCCTCTGAAGCAGTAGGTAAGATGGGGACAGAGTGGATAGTACCTGAAGATCGTGAGTTGGTGATACAAAAAATGATGACAGGCAATGAAGAACCTTATGAGGTAATGGCTCTTTGCAAAGATGGATCAACCTTCCATGCTGAGATTCAGGCAAGAATGATGCACTATGGGGGTCGGGATGTCCGGGTGACTGCTTTGGGTGATATTACTGAGCGTAAAATGGCCGAGCAGGCTTTGCAGCATAGTGAAAAAAAATTATTGCAAGCCCAATCTATTTCAAAAATGGGTGATTTTACCTGGGACCTGGTAACAGATAGGATCACCTGGTCCCTCGGGATGTACGAATTACTTAAATATGATCCTGATGTGAGTCTGAATTATGATACAATAAATCAGGATATCCATCATCCTGAAGATCTTGCTAGTGTAGGAAAATGGCTGACTGAAAGTATTGCATCAGGGAATACAGAGCTTATTCCCAAGGAATATCGGTTGGTCTGTAAGGATGGTGAAATAGTATATGTCCGGACCAACGGTAGAATTGAGCATATCGATGGAACTCCCATCAGGTTATTTGGAACCTGTCATAATATAACAGATCGTAAACTAGCTGAGCACCGAGAGCAGGTATTACGTGAGCTGGCTCAAGATTTAAATAGCTCGACCAATATTCAATCAGTAGGCCAACTTGCGGCTCATTCGATTCGTTCATTTTTTAAAAGTGATGCTTTTACGATCGAGTTCTATGACAATAACAGACGAATGCTAATTGGAGTTTATTCAGAGGATACTTTCAATACGGGTGAATTGCCTGAAGAAGTGCCTGTTACTGATATGCCTTTTGCGGAGATTAGATCAGATTTTTTTGAGGCTAACTCTATGGCCCACGTTCGCAATCGAACGACAAAGGACTTACGCTTGCTGAAAAATACCCGTCAATTTGGCTCAAACCGCTTAAGTCATTCACTTCTATTTGCACCCATAATATGGGAGCAGGAGGCCATTGGTGTGATTGGTGTACAAAGTTATACAGATCATAAGTACACAGAAGATGATCTCCCCGATATTCAGACATTTGCTAATCAAATCGGGGGTGCTTTAGTACGGGCCATGCAGGAAGAGGAGTTACGTACTAAGCAATTTGAACTTAAGAATAGTGAGGAACAATTTAAAGCTTTTACGAATCAGTCGATTGAAGGGATTACTGTCGCTGATATGGAGGGAAACTATACCTTTGTCAATCCAACATTTTGTGAAATGATGGGTTATTCTGAAGCGGAACTTTTGCAAATGAGCGTATTTGATGTGAAGGCGCCAGAGCAGGATAAATCCATATTTGCTAAATCAAAAGGAAGTAAGATAGGCACCCCTATTGAGGCGTTGTTACAACGCAAGGATGGGACGAAATTTATGTCTGAAGTTGTGGGAAAGATGATCGAGTTTGGTGAAAAACAAAGTGTTATGGGAATTGTCCGTGATATCACGGTACAACAGATAGAAGCAGATGAACGCAAATTGCTAGAGTCACAGTTACGTCAGTCTCAGAAATTGGAAGCTGTTGGGACCATGGTAGGAGGGATTGCCCATGATTTCAATAACATTCTTCAGAGTATATTTCTTTATGGAGAATTGATTCAGGAACAACTCCCCGATAATAAAGAACTCCATGAAAATTTTCAACAGATCATGGATGGCGGTGTTCGAGCGCGTGAGCTGGTGAAGCAGATTTTAACCTTTAGCCGTAAGAGTGAAATAAAATATGAGTCTCAGACGATCCATGAGGTCATACTTGATGCACTTACTTTTGAGAGGGCTTCATCACCTGCAAACATTGAGATTGTCCAGAATGTTGATATGAACTGTGGCCAAATTCTTTGTGATAAAACCCAGATACACCAAATTCTTCTTAATCTCTGCAATAATGCAAAATTTGCAATGAGTGAAGATGGGGGAATCCTTGAGGTTAGTTTGGCTCAGGTTATGATATCCATCGGGAAAGGCATTCCGGAGACGGATTACTTAGAAATCAAGGTCAGCGATACGGGGAAGGGAATTGATCTAGATACGGTTGAAAAGATTTTTGACCCCTTTTTTACAACAAAAGCTGTGGGTGAGGGGACTGGATTAGGACTTTCTGTCATACATGGTATCGTCGAGATGATGAACGGGAAAATTAGTGTTTCCAGCGAGATGGGTAAAGGTACCACATTTCAGATATTGGTACCGCTGACTTCAGGAATGTCAGAGTCCATGGATGGGGGTAAACCAGTGCCCCGAAAATTAAGTGGGTTAACTGTTTTGTTTGTTGATGATGAAGAATCAATTCTCATTGCTGGCAAATCAATTATGGAGCGAAGAGGCTATATCGTAGATATCGCTCTTGATGGAGATATTGCTCTTGAGAAATATGAGAGTAATCCAGATAAATATGATTTTATTGTTACGGATCAATCCATGTCTCGAATGTCAGGTGAAAATTTGGCACACTCTATCCGAAAATTAGGATCATCAATCCCCATTGTGCTTTCATCAGGCAATCTGGAGGAGGATGAAAAGAACAATTATAAAGAAAAAGGCATCTCTGTTTTCCTGCATAAACCCTGGACAGCAGACCAATTGATTGAATGCCTGAATGAGTTGGAGTAAGTGATGGATTTGAAGATTGGATCGGTACTCAGGACACAACTGCAGCATGTAACCATTCGTTCCTTTTTAGATAAACCTATTTCAGATGAGCTACTACAGACAATCCTGGAAGCTGGTCGCAGAGCACCTACCAGCAGCAACATGCAGGCTTATAGTATCCTGGTCATTCGGAATCCAGAAACAAAGCAGCAGTTATCCATCTTAGCTGGGAATCAGAAGCATGTTGAGAGTTGTCCTGTGTTCCTGGCATTTTGTGCAGACCTCCATCGCCTCGAAGTAGCCTGTGCCAAACATGATGTTGAGATGACCAATAACTTAGAAACTTTCCAGATTGCTACCATTGATGCCTCCCTGGTGGGCATGTCAGTACAAACTGGAGTAGAGTCTGCTGGTTTAGGTGCAGTTATGATTGGTGCTATGCGCAATGACCCTCAGGCCGTCGCTGAGCTTCTAGGGCTCCCACCGAAAGTCTATGTCGTTTTTGGCATGTGTGTTGGTTGGCCAAATGTGGCAGACATTCCTGCCCAAAAACCTAGATTGTCAGAACCTCTAGTGATACATCCAGAAAAATATAATGATGAGATTCAAGGAGAAGGTATCGATCTGTATGACCAGGAGCTATCAGCCTATTATGAATCTCTGAAACGTAATTTGCATCCTGCCGCCTGGTCAGGAGTCATTGCCAGGAACCTAAGTAAACCACTTCGTCCCCAATTAAAGCATGCCCTCACTCAGATGGGTTTTAATGTAGATTTATCTTAAATAATATCTGGGGATCTAGGGCGGGTCTACTTGTCTCACCGTTCTTTTATGACTTTTTAATTTCTGAGAAGTCCAACTTATTGTTAACCAGAAGATGGATCACATATTCCATCATATCGAGCCTCTTTATGTAGGCTTTGGCTGGTCCCTTTTGGTTTCACTCATTTATAAAACTAGTAACATCAGGTTCAATTTTGTCTTCATGCTTATATTGAGACTCACACCACCACGAGGACAGAAACATTGTTGGAATCAGTTTTTCTCTTTCAGATTGAAAAACCGGGTTAGTTCAAGATGAAGAGCTACATCTGGACTATTGTCGTAATAAAAGATATTCTCCAATATGCCAACCCCAAAAACCCAACCTGATTTATGATAGTACTTGTATCCCAAAACTAGCTCCGAGGTCCTTTTGGTGAACTCTTCATAGTCTTTGGCCACTCCACTTTCCACCAGGCCCTGGAGAATCCAGGAATAATTTGCATCTGGCTTTCGATACTCGAAGCCGATCAAAGTACTAAAATGCCACTGTCGCAGTTCAATTCCCAAAATGTCACTATCCCCGTAATAAATAATACCACCGTTATAATAGATGTGCATCGGAGAAAGAGTATAGCCTAAACCCAGTGAGAGCCCAAAATCAAAACTTTGACTGCCAAATAGGTGTCTGGTGCTGGCAGTCGGTAGTTTTAGATTGCCCGAAATGGCAGATGCGACTCTGGGATTTTTGTCCTGAATCAGATCATAGCTTGCTGACAAAATGATATTTCCAAGTTGCCAGCCTATCTCTGAATCATCCAGGCTAAAACTGGTTCCACTTACCGAGTCATAAATTTGGACAGCAAATTGATTACGTAAATATTTATCTCTACCTGCCTGGACATAGCCGAAAGTATCATGAAATCCCTCAATGAGAGCATCAAGATGACCGCCAGTAAGGAAACGCACTGGCACCTCAGTTGATAGTTCAAAACGAGGTGTAAACCCGTAGGCACCCCGGAATACTGTCTCATGTATTTCACCGTCAATCAGGAAGGAAGATGTTTTATATAGCCACATGTTCTTCCAGGTGTGTTGGATATGGAATGCTCCTTGTCCCTCAGCCAATGTCCAAGGTGGATGATGTTGAATCCCAACCCGCAATTGTTGCACAGGAGATTGGCTGCGTAGGGTGAAAAAGCCACGACCATTTTCGGCTTCCTGGGGAAACAACAAAGAGGTAGTCAGGAAAAGTAATCCAAAACCATGTCGCGCTAATTCACTCATCATTTGGGCGTTTCCTTGCGGATTTTCGGATAGACCAGTGTGAGGGGTAATCCGGAGTTGTTTTCAAGAACACTATTGTTGGCTAACAAAAGTTAGGTTGTTAGTGCAAGTTGATCAAGGATTATTGGGGCTTTCTGTTCAGGATCGTCAGTTGGAAGAGTAAGACAGCTAATCTTCACGCCAGAAAGATCTTTGAAAATCATAGACAATTTGGATCCATACCTGTCCTCAATAAATATTTTTAGCCACCAGGCTTTGTAACACTACGCCCCGGCAGGCTAGATTCACACAGCTTGGCACAGATGCAAAATAATGGTAACCGCTATTTCATCGTAGCATGCAGATCTTGGAACTGAATTTGGCATAAGACGGTATCCTCCCAATAAAATTTGATTTATAAAAAAAGAGGTCACCCTTTTGGGACAACCTCTTTTAAGAACACATATTTTGGTATAGAGTTTAGTGGTCCGTTTTAGGATTCCATTCTTTCCAAACATTCCCTACGAGAGCAGCACCTGGTTTTAGAACCTTTTTCCCAGGTTCCCAACCAGCAGGACAGACTTCAGCAGCATTAGTAGCACGAACGTGCTGGTAGGCTTGCACCTGTCTGATAGTTTCAGCCATTTGACGTCCAACAGGTGGGGTCAAGATTTCATAGGCTTGAATAACACCATCTGGGTCAACAATGAAACGACCGCGCATCTCAACGCCAGCTGTTTCATTATAAACGCCGTAGAGATCCCCAATTTTACCAGAGCCATCAGAGGCCATGTGGAAAGGAATATCTTTATCAATCATTTTGGACAGCTCGTGATCATTCCACATCTTATGCACGAATTGGCTATCAACACTTACAGAAATAACTTCAACACCTAAGTCTTGAAGTGTGTCATACGAATCAGCGACCGCTGATACTTCAGTAGCTCAGACGAAGGTGAAATCACCGGGGTAAAAACAAAGTAGTACCCATTTTCCCTCATAGTCTGACAATTTTACAGTCGTAAAGTCTCCCTTGTAATATGCAGGGGCGACGAAATCAGGAGCTTTAGCCCCAACTTTTACTTCACTCATCCTTTTCTCCTAGTTAAAACTATGGTTCTCAATCAGTTGCATAAAAAATAATAGTTTGGTATAAATATAATAAACTATAGGAATATGCAAGGCTTCCAATATAGTGTGTGTCATTGCGCAATAGATAATATATTTTCAAGCGAGATTATTCATGACATGACATTGCCCAGGGGGAATGTTTTAGGATGTGAGACTTCAAGAACAGTGAATCTGGTTATTCTAAACCTAGTGAATATTCGTAATGTGGATATAAACTGTCACATTAATTTGACCGCTTGTGCCTTGTACTGTCATAATTAAATGCAAGTAGACAATTGATATTCATATTATAGAAAGGCTTAATATTTCATCTCGGAGTTTGCCATTTCAAGTGAGAATCACGTAAGTATAGTATTTATAGTGTAATACAGGGCTTAAATATGATAGTGAAGGCATTGGCAACCCCAAATTCTAGGCATCTTTTGATGAAAATAACTAGAAATGTTGATTGGCATACAACTTGACTCTTACGCGTGCGTGGATGAATACAAAATATACCAAGAAAATAAATTGCTTCTAAGAGAAACAAAAATAAGCACACTCAGTATGCATTGGGTCCTCTCAATCCTCGTCTTTGCAATACTTCTACTATCATCTCTGAACGCTCAGCCAGCAGGTTACGAATATCGAAAACTAATTACCCTGGAGAGCTCACAGATAAGTGGGGCGAGCGCCCATACCAATTATCCAGTCATGCTTAAACTGACTGAGGCAGATTTGAAGTCAACTGCTAACGCCGGTGGTGTTGAGAATCCATCTGGATATGATATTATTTTCACCCAATCAGATGGTACAACTATACTGACCCATGAGTTACAGAATTATACCTCGGCAACAGGGGATCTTCTATGCTGGGTGAATATCCCATCATTATCGCCTACGGTTGATACGGACATCTATCTCTACTTTGGTCGATCTGATATCTATAGCGATCAATCAGACACAACGGCCTGGAATAGCAACTATCTTGGGGTTTGGCATCTTGAAGATCTAACTGATGCAGCAGGAGCCTACACGCTTACCGATCACAATACAGCAGTCAATGCATCAGGATACTTGGGCAGTGCTCGTGAATTTGATGGAGATGGAGATGATTTAGAAAATCTTCAAGGAGATTCATACCTGGATGGTCTTTCCAGTATGACTATCTCCATGTGGGTTAAGGCTGATGCTGTTGGAACTGATAAAGGTCTCTTTTATGGTACTGACCCAGATGCTCTTGATCGTCGGCTCATGTTACGTCAGGATGCAGCAGGAGAGAAGGGCGGTGGCACCAACGTTTATCGTACCTCCCTATTATTGGGCACAAACAATAAACAGCGACATGAATCAAGTAATGGTTCTGCCACGATTGCCTGGCAATATTTGTCCATGGCCTGGACAGACGGGGCCGCCACAAATCTTTATGTTGATGGTGTCTTAGATACACCCTCCTGGGGCACTACCAGATCTGGTACAACCAACAAAAGTACAAAATTTCTACTGGGAAAAGGGTCAAAAGACGGCGCAACCAGTTCCTGGGATGGTCTCATTGATGAGGTGCGTATTTCCAATGTCGAGTTGAGTACTGATTGGATCGCTACTGAATATGAAAACATGACAGCACCCGCAACTTTTCACACGGTTTCGACTGCCAATGAACTACCTACAATAAGTGATATTGAAACCATAGCATTATCCTACCAATCCAGTGATCCTGCTACTTTAGTGAGCACCAGTGTTACCACACATGATTATTCTCAGTTTAATCTGGATAGTGCAAAAGTTCAGATTTCTACAAATTATCTGAGTAGTGAGGATACGCTTACTTTTACAAGTAATTATGGCATTTCTGGATCATGGCAGGAGAGCACAGGGATGTTACGTCTGACTGGGAATGCTCCACTTGCAGATTATACATCGGCCTTACAGGAAGTGTATTACCAGAATTCGAATACAGTGTTACCATCAACCTTAACCAGAATAGTCAGTTTCAGTGTTAGTGATGGAACCGGATTCAGTTCAACCAGTACCCGTGATATTACCATCGGTGCCACGAACAATGCTCCAGTATTAGCCAGTATTGAAGGTACAACTTTAGCCTACACTGATGGTGATCCTGATACTATTATCACTTCAAGCTTGGCAATTTCAGATGTAGATGACTACTATTTAGATTCAGCTTGGGTTACCATTTCTGCCAACTATGTGAGTGGTGAGGATAAGCTTGATTTTGCCACCGCTTATGGAATCACACCGGTGTGGAGTAGTATAGATGGAATCCTTTTACTTACAGGTTCTGCAGCTCTGAGTGAATATCAATCTGCCTTGCGTGAAGTTACTTATGATAACTTGAACCCAGATCCTGATACAGCCACACGAACCATTACCTTCATGGTTAGTGATGGCCAAGACCATAGTAATACACAATCTCGTGACTTGAGTGTTACAGCCGTAAATGATGCACCTATTTTGGCTGATATGGAAAGTGCTGGAATGGTCTACAATGCTGGGGATGGCCCGGTTGCAATAACAGACTCAATTACGATTTATGATGGCGACAACACTAAGATTGACAGTGCCAATGTGCAGATTACATCCAACTTTTTCACTGGTGAAGACAGCTTGGGATATGCCAGTATTTATGGAATTTCCGGAACGTGGTACAATGGTGCTGGTGTTTTAAAATTAACAGGCAAGAAGTCTCTGGCATCTTATGAAACAGTCCTCCGATCAATTACTTATGAAAATCACCTCGCCACACCGCATACACCTACCCGAGTCATCACCTTTACTGTTTTTGATCCAACTGCTACCAGTAATGCTCTTACCCGGACTGTATCCTCAGGCGCACCTGCCACCATCTCAAATTTAGACCTGTGGCTCAACAGCAATGAGGGGGTTTATACCGACAATGGCGGGACTGTTGATGCTGTAGATGGGGATGATGTACAGGTATGGAAAGATCAAAGTGGGAATGGTCGTGATTTTATTAATTCCAGTGGTACACCTTATTGGCGAGAGAGCGTTGTCGGACTAAACGGTGAAAGTGCAGTCGAGTTTGCCAGTGGTGGTGAATCTATGCGAGATGCTGATGGTGAGGACTATATCAATGGTTTGACGGAGTTTACCATATTCTTTGTGGTTAAATCTGATCTGACATCAACAGATAAAGGTCTCTGGGTTGTAAAGAATCCTGGTAATGGGGATGAACATTTTTCTCTGCGTTATGATGCTGTAGGGGACAATGGCAGTGAATTGAACGTGGTTAAAGTCGCTGTCCTGGACGATGTTGTAGCAAACGAGATGGAAAGTATTGCAGAGATTCAATCCACCAGTGCTCAGGTTATTTGCCTGGATTGGAAAAGTGGTGATGTCTGGGACCTTTATATTGATGGAGTCTTGAACAATCCCTCTTACTCTGGAGCAGCACCAACGGGTAGTATTTCAGCAGCAGCAAAGATTGTTGTAGGCCGTGGCCCCGAAGATGGAACAGGTGGCTGGGATGGAATGATTGCAGAAATAGTACATTACGGTAAGCATTTATCAGATTTTGAACGCCAGAGTATTGAAGATTATTTCTCAGATAAATACGCCATTAGTGTTCGCTTATTGGAACCTGCAACAGGTGGTGATGCAATCTCCGCAGATGATTCAGGAGGCTCATATACAACTTTAACAGGTCCGCGTATTACTGAGGATACAGCCGGTGAATTAACGGGGAGTGGAACTATTGTATTAAATGCCCCCAGCGGTTTTGAATGGGACACAGCGGGAACTGTTCCCAGTGTCACTGTTCAGGAAGCTTACGGGATTTCCACAGCATTAACTGTTTCATACACATCACGAACCACCTCAACCATTACCTTTACCATAGGAACTGAATCAAATTCTGGCAGTCAGCCTGGAGAAGTGATCTTTAGTGGAATCCAGGTGAGACCAAGTTCTGCAACAGTACCCAATACGGGTAATATCACCAATACAGGTACCACTGGACCAAGTGGAAGTACTAATTTTGGGACGCTTACCTTGGTAGCAGGAACTCCAACGCAAGTTGTCTACACCCAATCGCCTTCTGCGGGAACGATGGACGAGGTTCTGTCACCTGCTATTAATGTTGAGATCCAGGATGCTGGTGGAAATACCATGGAGACATCTGGTACATCAGTTGCAATTGCTATTTCAACAGGCACTGGAAACCTTACTGGAACTACGACTCTCAGTACAGATGCAGCGGGTCATATTTCTTTTAGTGATTTAATCATAGATGCTGCAGATACCTTCGCTCTGACCGCATCTAGCAGTGGCTTGACCTCCGCAGTGAGCAGCTCATTTGTCGTATCTAATCCTGGACAGTTTGTCACATTCTTGATCGAGAAAGAGAGTACAGGGAATATTTTGACTCAGACTGCAGGAGTGGATTTTAATGTAAAAATCTCTGCTGTAGATGGAAGCTCTACCGTGGATGCCACGTTTACCGGTACGGTGGATATCACCTCTTCAGGTACGCTGAGCAATGGAAGTGGTACCACAGCAGCCTTTGCTGCTGGTATACTTACTTCACATACTCTGGCAGTCAGTAGCATTGGGGACTATACGGTCACAGCCACGAACACTGCTGGAAGTGAAAATGGTAGTAGTAATACATTTACGGTAGAATCAGGACCGGCAAGTGCAAGCATGTCTGAAATAACAGCCAGCCCCACAGTGTTGGCAAATGATGCGGTAAGCACGTCAACCATTACTGTACAACTGAAAGATGGGGGTGGAAATAACCTCAGTAGTGGTGGTGAAACAGTCAACTTGTTGGCCACTGCCGGTACACTACAGGGAAGTGTAACAGACAACGGTAATGGCACCTATACGCAACTACTCCAGGCCTCTTCAACAGTTGAAACGGCGACAGTCACGGGTGTACTGAATGGAAGTACCATGGCAGATGATGCAACCGTTCAATTTAATGCTTACACCAATATTTGGGAAAGTGATCCTGGAAATGATCCCTATACCAGTGAGTGGGAAGATGCTTTAAATTGGGACAACGGTATTCCCATCAGTACAGATGCTGTCCTGGTACCGGTAAGTCCTGCAGATGGTACGAAGTACCCCATCGTATCTACTGACAATCAACAAGTTATTTCTCTCACCGTTGAAACAGGTGCAGATGTAACGATCTCAGGAAGTATTAGCTTTGACATCTTGGGAGACCTCGCTGGCGGTGGCGAAATAAATGCTGGATCAATGGATACCATTCGAATGAGTGGAGATATGAGTATTGGCGCCAGTACCCTGCAGTATGTTGAGTTTGATGGCGCATCCTTGCAGACCATAAATAATCCGCTGAGTTACACAAATATAACGGTGGATAATGTCTCTGGGGTTGAAGTCACAGGAGACTTCGAGGTGACAGGAACGTTAACGTTGACCAATGGTAGTTTGATTATTCAGTCCGGGAATTCGCTGATCGCCAATACAAAATCCATTGGTTCAGGGAATATTAGAGCTGAACGGGAGATCATTGGTGACACCGGCTGGCGTCTATTGGCTTCACCAGTTTCCTCCACTTATGGGGACCTCTTTAATAATATATTCACACAAGGTTACACCGGGTCCGATTCCTCGATTGGGTCACCATCCGTTCTATACTATGATGAAACTTACACAGGTACGGACAATCAACGCTGGCGCAAACCTACAAATTCAACAGATCCAACAACTGCTGGTCGGGGATTATTTGTCTATGTATTCGGCTCGATAGTGGGAGAAACAGCATATTCAAATGTCTTGCCCATCACTTTAGATGTAAGTGGTGATGAAGATGAAGGGACGGCTGGAGAATTTGATTTTGGCGTGACCTATACCGCAGCTGCTGATACAGGCTGGAATCTGATTGGAAACCCATTTTGTGCCACCATCGATTGGGATGCTGCAGGATGGACTAAAACCAATCTTGATAATGTTATTTATGTATGGGATCATACCGCTAATTCAGGTGCAGGAGCTTATCTAACCTGGAATGGTACGGCAGGATCATTGGGCAGTGGATTAATACCGCCCTTCCAGGGATTTTGGGTAAAAGCCAATGCAGCTGCACCCGTTTTAAAAGTTCCCAAAACTGCCAAAACCACCGGCGGTGTATTTTATAAATCGACAGCGATTGATCCATTGATGGTACTATTACTTGAAACGGATACACTGGGTATAACCACTCACATCCAATTCAATACTGGCGGCTCTGTCAATAAAGATTCTAGAGATGCATATTATTTGGTTCCACCGACGGACACCTATCTTGAATTTTATTCTGAGAGCTATGACGATAAGCTGTTGAGCATCCAGAGCCATCCCGGTCGCTTTGGTCGCCCCATCGAGATCCCCCTCTATGTCGGTGGATATGCTGATGGTTCACCAATTTCAGGGAGTTACCGGCTGAGTTGGCCGCGTATGGATGCTATTCCAACTGAGTGGAAAATTACACTTGAAGATCGCCAGACAGGTATGATAATTGACATGACCACAGAAACATTCTATGAATTTGACGATAATACAAATCTCAATAAACAACTCCCACCTTTAAGACCCTCCAAAGAGTTGACCCAGACGGCTCCTTTTGCACTTTTGAAGGCCAGTGGGGCGAATACACCGAGGTTTATCCTAGAAGTCGATCCACAAGATGCCTTTCCAGAGATACCTAGTAATTACGGACTGAGACAGAACTATCCGAATCCTTTCAACGGTGGGACAACCATTCAATTTTCATTACCCCTAGAGGATCAAGTTCATCTGGTCGTATACGATATTCGGGGTAGAGAAGTCGAGGTTTTGATCGACAATGAATACTATGGAGCGGGCTATTTTAACTTCAACTGGCAGGCCAATGACAGAAGTAGCGGTGTCTATTTTTACCGACTCCAGATTGGCCATAAAGTGTTTACAAAAAAAATGATACTCTTACAATAATGCGATTCACAATTTTCATAACCCTGATTGTCATGCTATCCATCGGCTATGCTGATGGTCGAAATGGTAACCCTGATGTTAAGGTGCGCATTGCTGCCACTGTGGTCGACTATCTGGAGATGATTACTCTTTCTGATATCGATGTAGGCACAGTCATTCCAGGTGACGATATTTTGCGTCTTGATCCTCGTAATGATACAGGAGCGGGAATGATTAAGATAAGGGGGAGACGAAACTCGTCTATTCAGCTCTCTTATTCCGCCCAGGTGGAAATGGTAAATTTGACAACGAATACAACTTTGGCAGTAAATTATAGTGTTGCAGGAAATACAGATAATAATCAATCTGCATCAGATACCTTCACCATTAACCCAACAACTGTAACCTTAAATAATTCCGGTGAGTACTTCCTGTGGATTGGCTGTGAATTTAGCCTGCTAAACCTGAGTCCTGGTCAATATGATGGCGACTTTGTCGTTGAAGTTGATTATAACTAGTATGGAGATTGCTAGCATGAATCGAGTCGCACATATCCCCTCATTATTTTGGATACTTGCTTTGCTGCTTGGTTTTCAATTGTCCACTTCTGCTCAAACTATCCAGTTTAGTGTCCATGTGTCGAGTTCTCTGAATGCCACAAAGGACCAGGATATGGACTTCGCAACTTTAATTTCAGGCTCAGGATTGACCGAGATTAATCTTGGCGATAGTGGAATGGGAGTATTTGCGATAACAGGCAATGAAGAGTTGGATGTTATTGTAACCATGACCTCTGCTGCAAATCTTCACCATACTGGCGCCTCAACCGATCTGATCCCCTTTACTCTGGAATTTGCCTATGCAAATAGAGGTGCAAATGATGTCAATCAGGCTGTAGTGGTGACAGGTGGGACTGCAAGATTTCAGATGCGCAAACGTGAAAGTGGCCCGGCTGGTGCACCACCAACCCCGCCTAGTGCCCACCATACACCCACTGAAGCGACTGCGTATATCTACATATATGGCTCTATGAATGTAGGCGTTATCGATGGCGGCAATTATACTGGTAATGTAGACCTTTCTGTTACCTACGATTGATGTTTTAAGCCGCCCTAAACAACTACTCTCAGGTCACCCTAAATTAATTTGTAAACCCAGTTAACTAACTGTAATAATATTATGTGCCGAAACCATTTATCTGTCTGATATATGTGACATATAATTAAGCTTCAGTTTTAAAATAAAACATCTTAATGCCATATAAAACAATAAGATAAAGATCATAACATATTTTGGCATGTCTTTTGAACTAATGAGTGTCAGTTATGAAGAATTCAAGCAATAGAATCAAATAAATAAAGGAAGATATGAAAATGAAAAAGATGATTACTTCAATTGCAATTTTGATGGTTGCTCTTAGTGGTACAGCCTTAGTTGCACAAGAAACGGCATCAGCTACTGTTGATGCTGTTGTAATGACAGCATTGACACTCGCCAATACTGCTAGCATTAATTTTGGAAACGTACCTGCAACAAGTACTCCAATTTTAGATCCAAAAGAAGCAAGTCATACAGATGTAAGTACTGGTGCTGCAGTAGGAACCTTTGCCGTTACTGGTAATGCAAGTACTCAGATCACAGTTACTTTTGATGCAACTGCAACATTGGGTGATGGAACAAACACAATGACATTTACTCCAGATCTTGAAGGACATGCAGCAACTCAAGGTTCAGCTGCGGACGTAACCACTGGCTCACAGGTAACCTTAGATGGATCGGGAGATTTTCTCTTCTGGTTAGGTGGAAACCTTGGAAGTCTCTCAGGACAAGCCACGGGAACCTATGCTTCAGATAATGGTGCTAATGGTGGTGGTGACTGGAACCTGAACATCGAGTATAATTGATCAAATAAGCATTTGATTACGTTTTATTTTTTGAGACCGCTAATTTTTTAGCGGTCTCTTTTTTTTGCGGAGAGCAGCACTTAATCAGTATAGTATTTTGCGAAAATATCCTTAATATAGAATGACAACCAATTTTCTAATTGCAATTACGGATTTGACGAGAGAGTAAACTTATGTTAATGAACAATAAAAAGATTATGATATTACTGCTGTTAATGATGGTCTTACCTAGCGTTTACGGACAAGTAACCATCGCACCAACATCTCTCTTCATTGATAGTCAACGTCGTTTTGAAACCCTTCTCATCATGAATACTTCCCCTAGTGCTCAGGAAGTAAAACTCAGCTGGGAATTTGGCTATCCCAAAACTGACGATGAAGGTAATATTGGGATTATTTATCGTGATGAAGAAGAGGCCGCGTTGCACTCTGCTGCAGATTGGATTCGGGGGTTTCCCAAAAATTTTATTTTAGAACCAGGTGCTCGTCAAACAATTCGAATTACTGTAAAAGCTCCCAGGAATTTGGCTGCAGGAACTTATTGGTCACGCCTTAAAACGACATCAAGCGCTGTAAGTCCTCCTGTAGGAAGCGGTGAAGCAGGTGGCATTTCTGCCCAGATTAATTTCAAATTTAACCAAGTTACCTCTGTATTTTATAAAAATGGGGATTTAAGTACTGGCATACAAATAACAGGTGTACGAGAAAATGTCGAAGATCAATTTGTTCGTATATTTGCTGATTATATAAAGTCCGGTAACTCTCCATTCTTAGGTGCTATGGATGTTATAATTTTTGATGTGACTGGAGCCGCCGTCAAAGAAGACAAAATCTTTGTGTCCATTTACTATGATGGCAAACGACGATTTGATCTGGATGCAAGTGATCTACCGCTGGGAAGCTACGACTATGAAGTTCGGTTCTCGAGTGGGCGTACAGATGTTCCCGATTCAGATATTGTTCCAGCGCCGACTGTCTCCGCCCGAGGTAGTTTTACGAAATTGTAAGTGAGATCTCTCAAACACTTAATAATCTTACTCACATTTGCTAACATTCTTCTTGGTGCCTCCTGGTTTTCAAAGGATAGTGTACAAACATTTGAGGAGGAAGTCTATCTATCCTTTCGCTATCAAGGGGTGATTGATGAGATACTTATCGCCTACTATGGTGATGATAAATTCTACCTACCACTCACAGAATTATTTGATCTTTTTGCAATAAATTATGACCTAAGTCCAGCAACTCTCTCGGTAAGCGGGTTTTTCCTACAGGAGAACCAACACTATTTACTAGACTTTAGTCGCCGGTTTGGCATGCTAGAAGATGAAGTATGGAGTATTAGCGCCAACGATTTCCTGGTCAAGGAAGTTGATTTTTTTGTTACACCTAAAGTATTAAATGAAATATTTGGTCTCGATCTGATTATTGATCTATCCCGCTTGACCTTGCGTCTAGAAACTAAACATGAATTACCAATTGTTACACGACACACCCGCCGGTATAAAGAAGAACTAAGGTCCAAATATGGTGGCGATGGTGATCAGGAAAACTATGAACTATTGGTTGGTAGGGATGCGAGAACATTAGATGGTGCTCTGATGGATTATTCGATATACAGCTCCATTGGGCAGGACAATAGAAACATTAACCTGAACATGAGTGTGGGTGGTGAGGTCCTTTATGGCGATGTCCAAGGGGCTTTGCAGACCGCTCTCAATCAGGATGTGGGAAGCCTTCGTAGTACAGATCTCAGGTGGCGCTATGCTAATGATTCTCCTGATTGGTATTCCACGGTAACTCTTGGACAACAAAGTTCTTCAGGTCTCACCACTCAAACTTTTCAGGGACTAGCTATTACCAATCAACCCTTGGTGCCACAACGCAGTTATGATACCTATCTGATTGATGGGACAACAGATCCTGAGGCAGAGGTCGAATTATATCAAAACAATCATCTTGTCGATGTCATCAAATCTGATGATGTGGGTTATTATCGATTTATGGTTCCTCTTAATTATGGTGTTTCAGATTTTACGATCAGGATTTATGCCAAACAAGGCAGGGTAATCGAACTGGACCGACGTGTTCAAATCCCATTTAATTTTTTACCTGTTAGTGAAGTACGTTACAATGTATCCACGGGTCGGGTAGCTTCTGAGACTCTATCATGGGAAAAACAGCGAAATACAACCTCCGCAAATGTTGCAATGGGTTTAAGGAACTGGTTGACGGGTGGTGTTGGGCTGGAATATGTTGAAGATAATAATCAGGATCGACCAGTATTCTATGGACAGATGTCCTCCAGGGTAGCTGGTGATATCCTATTAGGATTAGATATCGCGTTGAAAAATTATTATCGTTTATCCATGAGAGGGGTTGGTCCAAATACATCTTCCATGTCAATGGACTATGTCTACTATGATCAGAAGAGTTCCTATAATACGTTGGGAATAAATCATAATTTAAATACAAGCCTCTTTTACCCCTTTCAGATCGCAAAAAGACGATTTACTGGAAGGAGTACTCTAGCTTGGCAAAATCTTCCAGGAGAGAACAGATTCAATTTAAATTTGGACGTTAATCAATATCTCCGCAGTCTACGGTTGAGATATGGTTTGAGAGAGCAACATACATACAGCTCATCAGGGCATGTAAATTCTAGTCAAGCTCAATTCGGTGCTGTTTATACCATTCCCAGAATCCCGTCCATGCATATTCTTTTAAGAGGGAGTTATTTTAGAACCGATCTTAGTTTCAATACATCCATTGGCGAGATGGAAGATATTAAGTTTCAATTTATAAAACAATTTAGCTCACATCTAAAGGGTCAGCTCCTCAGCTCATATAATTTGATTCAAAGCAATCCCTATATTGAGGTCGGTGTGACCTGGGATATGGATGCTTTGAGATCCACAACAACGGTGAGAACCATTAAATCAACCCCCTCCATTACTCAAACAGTTCGTGGATCAATGGGATTGGATCGTCATAATAACGAATTCCTTTTTGATAACCGTCAACAGGTAGGACGTTCAGGTGTCAGCATCAGAATGTTCATTGATGATGATAATTCAGGTACCTATGATGAGGGAGAGGAAGTTCTGCCAGGTAATGCTGTTTCGATAGAGCGCTCCTCAAGTCGCCAGATAACCCAGTCAGGTATCTCCCGCTTAACCCAGCTTCAGCCATATCGGCGGTACAATTTCCGGGTGAATGAAGCCCGGGTAAATAATCCCATGCTGGTGGCCAGCAAACGGAAATTTTCAGTTGTAACGGACCCCAACCGGTATAAACAAGTAGATGTCCCTTTCTATACAACAGGTGTGATAGATGGCCGTGTAGATCGTATCAAAGAGGGAGAATTTTTACCTATCTCAGGGCTCCGTATTCATATTAAAAGAGACATCGGTGAGTTTGAAACAACTCTACGCACTTTTGGCGATGGATCATTTTATTCGATGGAAATTCCACCAGGTTCGTATGAGATGTGGATTGATGACTCTCAATTAGAATTTCTACAAATGAATTCTGTTCCAGAGAAACAATACTTTACTATTAAAGCCAGTGCAGAAGGTGATTTTGTCGAGGAGCTGAACTTCCTTCTGGAGTGATCATTTTTTTAACCAAACCGCGAATTACACTAATTTCCGGAAAAGTAGTAAATAGGTTGGGGTAAGAATTTACCCTCCCAGGGGAGGGTCGGATCGCTAGCAATCCGGGGAGGGGCAGTCCTCAATCGAGAACCCAGTTTTATTTACTAAGCCTGAACCCACCTCTGTCCTACGGACATCTCCCCCGAGGGGGAGACTATTTTAACCATTGTTTAGGACTGAATAATCGCTAAAAAATGTAACCATAAATCTTTCACCTGTCCCCCAACGCCTAACTGCTTTCTTAAAACTGTGTAGGTGCCTCTGGTTTATTTTCCAGAATTGCTTCAATCTTATCCATAACATCCCCAGTTAATGCGGGTAGGACGTCCAGGGCTTTCAAGTTTTCCTCTAGTTGAGAAAGTTTAGAAGCACCAAGAATCACCGTGCTTACATTCGGATTTGCAGCACACCAGGCCAACGACATATTGGTGAGTGAATGCCCAATCTCATCTGCGATCTTCTGTAGCTCAATTGCCTTTTGAATTTTCCCCCGGCCTTCGTCAGATTCGAAATTTGCTTTCAACCAACCATATCCAGGAAGGTGCGCTCTAGAATCTTTCGGTAGACCTTGACTATATTTTCCCGTCAGGATTCCTGAGGCCAGAGGTGACCAGATTGTCGTACCTAATCCGATCTCAGAATAGAGCCGTCGATAATCAGACTCTACTTTATCTCTGCGGAACATATTGTATTCAGGTTGTTCCATGGTAGGGGGGATGAGTCCATATTGGCGGGCAATGCCGTAGGCTTCCATGATCTGCTGGGAAGTCCATTCTGATGTGCCCCAATACAAGACCTTACCTTGATGAATCAGGTCAGTCATGGTGCGCACCGTTTCCTCAATGGGCGTCTCTTCATCAGGGCGGTGGCAAAAGAATAAATCGAGGTAATCGACTTTGAGTCTTTTCAGAGCTGCGTGACAAGCATCTGTAAGGTGTTTCCGGCTCAAGCCACGTTGGGTTGGGAATTGACCGCCCCAGAACGCTTTTGACGATACCATATATGTGTCTCTCGACCAGCCCAGTTTCTTGAGAGCATCACCCATGATCTCTTCTGAAGCTCCCGCAGCATAAGCTTCGGCGTTATCAAAAAAATTGATACCGGCATCATAGGCGGTTGCCATCATCTTTTGTGCGAGGGGTAGATCGACTTGTGCTTTAAAGGTGACCCAGGATCCAAACGATAAAGTACTGACTTTTAGTCCAGAACTTCCGAGACGACGATATTCCATATTATTTCCTTAGTGTTTGGTTGATAAAAATCATAGCCCATAGGATAAAGGATCAAAAGCTGAAAACCAAACGAGATGAAGTGATAGCTCACTATTCTGAAACTTGTATCAAAACCTGAAAATGTTGATGTTTATTTAAGCTTAAAGTCAGGTGTCGGGTCATCCCTCAAAAGTGAGTTGGGCGAGGCTGTTGTACTGAATGTTTAGTATACCATGACTAAATATGCAGAATAGGTGCTGTTTTCATGTCTTTCTCCAAGGAAAATATGATTCCAAGGAGTGTTGATTAAGATGCTCCAATCCACGAGATATCATTGCCCTGCAGCAGTTTTAGATACACAACTGTTGGTATCTCAAGGTATGTGAGGAGGTGAAAATATTCATATTTAAGGGGATAACTACAAATCAGTATTTGAATGGTATGATTTCTGCTTTTCACTTGACTTGAGTATAGCAAATTCTATTTTTCTGAATATTGATTATATGTAGGTAAAATATATTTAGCTAGTCACCATATCATTTCTACCAAAAGGGGTTTTTAATGAACAAACTCACACCCATGATCGTTTTAATAAGTCTTCTTATTTTGGGATCTTGCTCAACCATGACTTTCATTCCAACTGAAGGTGGCGCAGCTAAATTTAATTTGGCAACGGTCGATTATGTCCAGGCTCAAAACGAAGTTCAACAAGAAGAACTTTTTAGCGAGATGGCTAAAAGTATTACCACGATGCTGGACTCTTTGTTAATGGATGACCGGGCAGCTCTGCAAACATTAGCTCTCCAGTTAGATTCACTCACCAACTCTATTACTGATTTTTCAGTTCGGATTGATTCTGCTGAAACATTGACATCAAAATCATTGGCAACCATGTCAAAAGAACTCACAACCGTCAAAACCAACGCAAGCAGCACCCGCATGGTTATTCGTCGGATCAATGATAACATTGATGCGCTACCAGTCAAAGCCCTGGAAACCTTCAATGAAGCGATCAATGACTATCTAAAGAAGGATGAAGCCCCGACTGAATAAGGCTCCTAACCCTTTGTAATTTATTTATAAAGTCCCCTGTGGTGTTCAACCCAGGGGACTTTTTTTATATAACTGTTTGTTTTACAATTTTGGGAGAGCAGTATGCGCAAATCGATTATTCTGATTACTGGTGTCAATGGAGAAATAGGCCATGGACTGGTACGATCACTTTACAAAGAGGGTATTACCAATCTAGTGGGGATTGATTTAAACACCCCAGATGAATTTGTACAAGAACGAACCCAAGACTATATGCTGGGAAATATTCTTGACAAAAACTTGTTAGAGAGAATCAATGCACAGTATGAAATTGAAGCTATTTACCACATGGCGGCCCTCTTGAGTACGCGCGCAGAATTTTCACCTGTAATTGCTCATGAAGTAAACGTTGATGGCACTTTAAACTTACTCGATTTAGCTATGGAGCAGGCACAGAGCCGTGGGAAGCCAGTTAAGTTTTTCTTTCCTAGCTCTATCGCAGTTTATGGTCTACCCACTCTTGATCAGAAAACTGCTTCTGGTGCAATCTCAGAAGATGATTTCCGCTATCCTCAAACCATGTATGGTTGTAATAAACTCTACTGTGAAAGTTTGGGTGATTATTATAGTCATTATTTCAAGCGACTCTCTGCTAATGATACCAAGGGTCTCGTAGATTTTCGAGCTATCCGGTTCCCTGGTATTATAAGTGCTCAAACCCTACCTGCTGGGGGGACCAGTGATTACGCACCAGAGATGATCCATGCTGCAGCAAAAGGTGAGCATAACGACTGTTTTGTAAGAGCCGATGCAACCATTCCTTTTATGACCATGCATGATGCCATTCTTGCTATCGAAAAACTTATGGCAGCACCACAGGAAGATTTGACCCAGATAGTATATAACATTAGGGCCTTTAATCCATCTGCCGGTGAATTTTTAAACAAGGTCAAAGAATATTATCCTGATGCTGATGTAACTTTTGTGACCAATGATGAGCGTCAATCCATCATAGATAGTTGGCCTGCAGATGTAAACGATGACCGGGCGCGTCAGGATTGGGGCTGGGCAGCCATCCACGATTTGGACACCGCTTTTTCTGAATACTTAATCCCTGAAATCAGGAGCCGCTATGAACACAACTAAAACCCGTTTGATACATGAGCTGGAAGAAATCAAATCTGCTGGCCTTTTTAAAGCCGAGCGAGTCATTGAATCACAACAAAGTGCTGAGATTCAGGTATCAGGCACTTCTGTACTAAATTTCTGTGCGAACAACTATCTCGGCTTATCCAATCATCCTACTCTAATCAAAGCTGCCCAGGAGGGTCTTGAAAAATGGGGCTTCGGTTTAAGTTCTGTAAGGTTTATCTGTGGTACCCAAAGCATTCACAAAGAGTTGGAAGCCAAAGTTGCAAATTTCCTGGGGACAGATGATGCCATCCTTTACTCGTCTTGCTTTGATGCAAATGGAGGGTTGTTTGAAACGATTCTAGGACCGGAAGATGCGATTATTTCGGATCAACTCAACCATGCCTCTATCATTGATGGTGTCAGACTCTGTAAAGCCAAACGATATCGTTATGCCAACAGCAACATGGAAGAGCTGGAAGCCATTCTAAAAGAAACCCAGGGAGCCCGAACCAGACTCATCGCTACTGATGGCATATTCTCAATGGATGGGTATGTTGCCAAAATTGATGAGATTTGTGATCTCGCTGATAAATATGAAGCATTGGTTCATGTGGATGACTCCCATGCGACTGGATTTTTTGGTCCAACTGGTCGCGGGTCCCACGAGTTCCGCAATGCTATGGGTCGGGTAGATATTATTACCACCACCTTAGGCAAAGCAATGGGAGGGGCTAGCGGAGGTTTTACGGCAGCTCGTCAGGAAATCGTGGACATGCTGCGTCAACGTTCACGCCCATATCTATTTAGCAATACGCTGGCTCCGGCTATTACAGCTGCCAGTATTGCTGTGATTGACCTTTTATCTGAAAAGCCCGAATTACGTGAACAGCTGGTTGAGAATACAAAATATTTTAGAGAACAGATTGCAGCCGCTGGGTTTGATATAAAAGCAGGTGAGCACCCAATTGTTCCCATCATGCTGGGAGATGCAAAATTAGCTCAAGATATGGCTGCAGCCATGCTGGAAAAGGGAATCTATGTGATTGGCTTTTCCTTTCCGGTTGTACCCAAAGGAGAAGCTAGAATCCGGGTACAGATCAGTGCTGCCCATACGCGCGAACATCTGGATAAAGCCATTACGGCGTTCACAGAAGTTGGTAAACAATTCAGCGTGATTTAAAAAGCAGTCGAGGTATTTTTATTATTTGTAGGGACGCATTACAACGTCTCTACAAACACCCAAACCCAAACCCAAACCCAAACCCAAACCCAAACCCAAACATCCCAACATCCAAACGTCCCAACCCCCCAAACCAAATATTCCCCTAACATTCCCTTCAACTTCATGCTATGTTTTGCAAAATTATTAAAGGCAATACTTTCATGAAGAAACTCTATATCGTAAGACATTCCAAGGCCGTCGAATATGCAGAGGACCATTCAGATTTTAATCGTTGCCTCGCTGAATACGGCGTACACAAAGCCACACTTATCGCGAACCACATCGCCACAAAAATCGATACACCCGATCTGATTCTTTCAAGCCCTGCCTGTCGTGCAATCGAAACAGCTCGGATATTTTCTTCAGCTTTGAGTTATGATCATTCCAAAATTATAAGCGATGACGCCCTCTACCATTTTGGTGGCATTGAGCGAGCCCTCAACACAATCGCTGCCGTCGAAGATGATATCGATAGCCTTTTTCTTTTTGGTCACAATCCAACCTTTAGCTCTTTAGCCTGGAATCTGTGTAATAGCTTCCGTGAGGGAATGCCCACTTCAGCAGTAGCAGGCATCTCCTTTGATATGAAATCCTGGTCTGATGTATATGTATCCAAGGGTCAGTTGCTCTTTTATTTAACCAAAAAGAATTTGAAGGCGTGATGGGCAAAGAGGGCAAAAAATTCCGTGTAGCCAAACGCAATCCTGACCAAACTTGGACCTTGAAAGCTGATCAGCGCTACGCTGCCATAGACATTGGATCCAATGGCATAAGATTGTTATTGACGCGAGTGATGACATCAGGTGAATATTGTGTTTTTGCCAAAGAATCTCTCATTAGGATGCCCATTCGACTCGGGGCAGATGTATTTGTCTCTGGTGAAATATCGAGAGATAAAGAAGAGCAATTGGTCTCGACCATGGTGGCCTTTTCTCATCTGCTAAAAGCGTATAAACCACAAGATTATATGGCCTGTGCAACTTCTGCTATGCGAGAAGCCACAAATGGAAAAACCATCTGCCAACGTATTAAAGCCGAGAGTGGTTTGAATCTAGAGATCATTGATGGAGGCCAAGAGGCCGAGATGATTTTTGCCTCACATATCGCTGAAACACTACATCCCGAAAATGCCTACTTGTACATCGACGTTGGGGGCGGGAGCACTGAATTAACTTACTTTGCTAACAATGAACGCATCATCTCGAAGTCATTTCTTATCGGTACAGTGAGACTACTTAATGATCAGGTAAGTGAATCAAGCTGGCAGGATATGCAGACCTGGATTGCTAAATATCGGCCGCAAAATATTGAACTTGAAGCCATTGGTTCCGGTGGAAATATGAATAAATTATTTCGTCTGGCTGGTAAGCCTATTGATAAACCTGTCAGATATGAGCAACTGGCTGAGATCGATTTGATGTTGAACCAGTATTCCTTGGAAGAACGAATCAGAGTGATGCATCTAAGACCTGATCGAGCAGATGTAATCATCCATGCTTCAAAGATTTTCCGCTCAATTATGGAGTGGGGGGATATTGACAATATCTATGTGCCCCAATTTGGTTTGGCTGATGGACTGGTTCACCTGATGCATGATGAATATGTAAGTAATTGTAAGCTATCAACTATCTGATGGATCTTTTGCACAATAAATATAGAACTAAGTCTATCCGTTTACAGAACTGGGATTATTCCTGGAATGGGGAATATTTTATTACAATTTGTACCAAAAACCGCAAAAACTATTTTGGTGATATCACCAATGGAAAAATGCAATTAAGCGAGGGAATATGTCAATTCTTGAAGATTTAAAAAGCATTCTACCGGAAGAACGTATCAAAGGTCGCCTGATTGATCGGCACAGCTATGCTCGCGATGCCAGTTTTTATAGGCTTATTCCCGAAGTCGTGGTTCAGCCTATTAATGAAAAAGAGATCATAGATTTATTCACATACTCACAGAAAGTAAAATTGCCCCTGGTCTTCAGAGCCGCAGGCACTTCATTGTCTGGTCAGGCAATTACTGATGGAATCCTGGTGGAAGTCAGTCGGTATTGGCAGGATTTCTTTTTTGATAAAGAGAAGCAGACGATTCAACTCGAACCTGGACTGATTGGTGCAAATGTCAATCGGCGGCTGGCACCTTATGGCCAAAAAATGGGACCAGATCCAGCATCACTTGATGCCTGTATGGTCGGTGGTATTATTGCCAACAATGCTAGCGGGATGTGTTGTGGTGTAAAGGATAATGCATATCACACATTGGACTCCATCCGTTTTATTCTGCCCAATGGGCAGACTTATGATACAATTGACCCTGATTCAGATGAGCAATTATTAAAGCAGGCCCCAGAAATATACGCCGGTCTAACAGATTTGCGGAAACGGATCATTGCAGATAAAAATCTGCACAACAGAATAAGAGATAAATACACACGCAAGAATACACAGGGATATTCGCTAAACGCACTCATCGACTATGAGAAACCCATTGATATACTAAGTCATCTTCTGGTTGGTTCAGAAGGGACTTTGGGATTTATATCAAAAGTGCGGATGAAAACTTTGCCAGATGATCCGTATAAATCGACAGCTCTACTTTTTTTCAAGGACATTCGTTCAGCAACTGAGACCGTTGTTCCTCTTCAGGGGTCCGGTGCTGAGGCATTGGAGTTGATGGATAGGGCAGCTCTACGATCCATTGAAGATCAAGCAGGTATGCCTAAAGAAATCAAAACCCTCCCTGAGACAGCGGCTGTCCTCTTGTGCGAATTTCAGGCACCAACAGCAGAAGAGCTTGCTCAGAAAGTTGCCACTGGACTGAGAGCACTCAAGCAGGCAAAGCTGGTCCATCCTGCTCAGTTTATTGAGGAAGAAGGGACGCGTTTACTCTACTGGAAAATTCGTAAAGGACTTTTTCCTTCTGTCGGTGCTGTCAGGAAATCTGGCACAACGGTGATTATTGAGGATGTCTGTTTCCGGCTAAAAGATTTAGCAGATGCCACCCTTGACCTCCAGGAACTCTTCAAAAAGCATGGCTATTCCGATGCGATTATTTTTGGTCACGCAAAAGATGGGAATCTGCACTTTGTTATATCTCAGGCTTTTAGCGATGAGGCCGGGATGACTCAGTATGAACACTTCATTAATGAAGTTGTTGAGATGACTGTTGGGAAATATGATGGAGCTCTAAAAGCGGAACATGGGACAGGCCGGAACATGGCTCCCTTCCTGGAAACTGAGTGGGGACCGGTTGCTGTTGAAATTATGCGAGACTTGAAAGCATTAATTGACCCTGATCTATTGCTGAATCCTGGTGTGATTGTCAACGATGATCCAAATATCTACCTCAAAAACATCAAACCGACACCTACCGTTGAAGCTGTTGTCGATAAATGTATCGAATGTGGATTTTGTGAGACTTGGTGCCCTTCCCAGGATTTAACCATGACACCGAGACGGAGAATTGCCACCTGGCGTGAGATTCAAATGCTGCAAAAAGGTGATTTTACAGATCGGGAAACGGCCCAGGTACTCCTTAAAGATTATGCCTATGAGGCTGTTGACACCTGTGCCGTAGATGGATTATGTGCGGTAGGTTGTCCAGTAGATATAGACACAGGTGATCTGACCCGGCATTTTCGTCGGCAGCAAAATGGTCTCATTGGACGACGCATCGCTTGGTGGACAGTCCGCTATTTTAGCTTTGTATTGGAGATAATCCGGATTGGTTTAAATGTTGTCACACCTATCACACGGCTGATGGGGAGTGAGCGGGTCGTTGCTTTCTCAATGAAATTATATCGTTGGAGCGGTGGTCGCATTCCTGTGTGGCATAAATATATGCCCACCGGTGGCAAGGGCTTGCCCGTCATTAGACTTAAAAACAATGATGAGAAAGATGAAGTCGTTTATTTCGTTTCCTGTCTCAACCGTGGAATGAATAAAACCCCTGGTGAAACGAATACACTCAGTACGGCTGAGGCATTTATTGATCTCCTCCAGGAAGTAGGTATTCATCCGATCTACCCGACTCACCTTGAAGACCTATGCTGTGGAACGCCATACTCATCAAAGGGGTATACCAAAGCTTACAAAATGATGGCCGAAAATACCCTTCGTTCCTTGTGGAAAACCTCTCGCCAGGGAGTATTGCCCATCGTGGTGGACACATCCCCCTGTACCTATAAAATGCAACATTACGATAGCATTCTTGAAGATGAAGACCTGGAACACTGGAAAGCCTTGAAGATCATTGATATTATTGAATATTTGAATGATACTGTGGTTCCCAAACTGGATATCAAGGAAAAGATCGATAAAATTGTATTGCATCCGACTTGTTCAACCAGGAAAATGGGTCTTGATGACAAGATGCATGCTGTGGCCTGTGCTTGTTCTCAAGAAGCCGTGATTCCTGAGGATGTCGGCTGTTGTGGCTTTGCAGGAGATCGAGGATTCCTGGTCCCTGAACTTACGGAAAGTGCCACCAAGAGGGAAGCGGCTGAGGTCAAGTCGATTGAAGGCGCTCATGGTCACTATTCAAGCTCTAGGACCTGCGAAATGGGTATGTCAAATGCTACGGATGAGAGCTATTCATCCATCGTTCATTTGGTGCATAAGGCAGTCTTTGGTTAGCTCCTTATAGTAAAGTGAGGAGTAGGGGATCTATTTCAATTGGTCCCGAAGCTAAGAATATCCAAAATTGGCTGGCATGATCTAGCCTAGTAGCCAGTAAATCCAGAGTACGGCAACTGCTGGTCCTAAAATCCCCATTAAAAGTCCCCCTTTAATAAAATCAGTAGATTTTAGTTCGCCTGTGGCAAAAGCAATTGCATTGGGTGGCGTGGAGATGGGCAAACTCATTGCAGAAGATGCACCCAGGGCCAAGGCTATCACGATTACAGGTTCAAACCCGACTGCCACTGCCATACCCAATGGTGCTAAAATATTGGTTGCTGCAGTATTGCTCATAAAATTGGATAAGATCATGGTGATATAGGCCAGGAGAAAAGCCAAAGCCATTACACCCAACGATCCGATAGGGAGGAGGCTCAACAACCAATCAGCTAGACCTGTTTGTTGGATGGCAACTCCCAGTGATAAACCACCTGCTAACAAGAGCAAAACATCCCACTGGAGACTCCTGACTTCTTTGACTGTCAGAATACCAGCAACAGCAAAAATAGTAATCGGCAAAAATGAAACCACTGCAGTGGGCATACCGTGCAGGGGACCCGTCATCCATAGGATCACAGTGACCATGAATACGGGAAAGACAAGGACCCGTTTCCACATGGGTAATAGTGAGCCTGTTCGGGTTTGCCATTCAAGTCCACGTAAATCCAGAGATTTATTTAGTGAAGGATGTGCAAACTTCAGGTAGAGCCAAATTGCAAAAAATAAGAATATAGCTGGTGGCAGTCCTGCCATCATCCAGTGGATAAAATCAATTCCATGACTCTCTGATAATAAACCTGCCGCAATGGCGTTGGGTGGGCTACCAATAATAGTGGCCATTCCTCCAACATTTGCCGCGAATGGAATACCCAGCAACAGTGCCTTTACAAAAGGATCCTTGCGGTCCAATGCGGCAATGACTGGAGCCATTACAGACATCATCATAGCAGTTGTAGCCGTATTGGACATAAACATTGAGAATGCAAAGGTGATACCCATAGCACCTAAGAGAATAATATCGGGACGGGTTCCAAAGCCCTGCAAAACAAAACGAGCCATCATTCGGTCTAGACCTGTCGTTTGGGCGGCCTGTCCTAAAACAAATCCACCCATGAATAGCCACATGATGGGACTGGCCCAGGGAGCAATAAAAATTTGCCAATCCTTAGCCCCCGTGGCAAAGACCCCACCTGGCCTCCCAAGTATCAGAATTTCTAATCCTATGACCAAGATGGCTACTGCAAAAGCAGGAATGGCCTCGGTGACCCATAATCCTGCTGCAAAAAGCAGTATGAAGAGGGTCCACATGGGAGCTGGATCGAGACCGGAATAGTTTGGCAGGAAAGCTATTGCTGCTGCAAAAATAGCAGCGGCAACCAGTTTTGATAAGCTCCTGGATGAAGATATCTCTAATTTCCCTAAGAGTCTGGCAGCCTGTCTACGAGTATCTAGCATTTGAGTTCCTCAAAAACCAAACGGCGATTTAAATCGCCGCTTTAATAAAAAAATAGAAATATTTTCGCAACCTGTCTCTATGCTAAGATTCATGTTGGATCAAGACTTCTGCCACAGCCTTTGAGCAATCGGCCAGGTCGTTAAGATCATAGCCCCCCTCTAAGCCGACCAACAGCTGGGGCGAGATTTCTAAACAAGAGCGAGTAAACTCTGCAAAATGTTCTGGTTCAAGTTGCATGCCCCCAAGCGGATCATTCAAGCTGGCATCAAATCCAGCACTGATAATCAAGAGTTCTGGCGCCCACTCCTTTAGAAAAGGGAGGACCTGTTTATCAAAGGCTTGAAAATATGCTTCTCGGCCAGATCCAATCGATAGAGGAATGTTTAATACATTATTGTATTCACCCGTTTCGTGACTGGCTCCAGTACCAGGATAATAGGGCCATTGATGGAGTGAACAATACGCCATATTTTTCTCGGCTTCTAGAATATGCTGGGTTCCGTTCCCATGATGAACATCCCAATCAAGAACGGCAACTCTTTCAACGCCTCGAACTTGTGTGGCATAGTTTGCAGCAACGGCGCAGTTGTTAAATAGACAAAAACCAATGGCGTTATCACGTTCAGCATGATGGCCAGGGGGACGGGCAACCACGAAAGAGGAAGCTTGATTGTCCAAAATCTGGTCAATACCATCTAACCAGGCACCGCTACTCTGCAACGCGATATCGTAACTCTCCGGACTGACGGGTGTATCTGGGTCCATACTAAATCCGCCCTTTTCAGCTGTGTTGCGAACATTGAGAATATGTGATTGAGTGTGAACCAGTTTTAGTTCTTCTACGGTAGCTCGACGGGGCTCGATCCAGTTCAAACTCTTTTGTAGCGGACTTTGAGTAAGCCCATCCACAATTGCTTTGATACGTTCTGGTTTTTCAGGGTGACCAAATCCTGTATCATGCTCCAGAAAACGGTCGGAATAAAAAATATTTAACATGGACTGAAGGTATTCAAAACCTGTGCCCATAATATGTGTATGTTAGTATTCTGGAAAAATAATTAGCGATTATTCATGATAAATATTGGGGGGAGGCCTATGGAATTCGAATATGAATTTTATCACTGGTTGATGCTTTAGATTCTTAATGCTATGTAGAATCTCTATTGCATAACTGACCGTCAAGGTTAAAATGTGACCGAGGAGTCATATAATGAATAGCAATTCTGAAAATAACATATTGAGTCGCAAAGAACGTGAGCGTCAACAGCACCGACGAGAGATAATACTGGCCGCAGTGCATCTGTTTGCTCAAAAAGGGTTTAATGACACAACCCTGGAAGATGTTGCCTCTCTGGCAGAATTCGGGAAGGGTACTATCTATAATCATTTTGAGAATAAGAATGATCTTCTGATTTCCAGTATCAAATTTGTGTTTGAAGATGCCCAACTCTATCTCATGGAGCAACTCCAGGATGTTGAGGATGTGATCGAGCGTCTCAATATTATTGTCGTCTCCCAGTTTGAATATTATGACCAAAATGAGGATTTTATTCGTCTCATGACTTCACAGCATAAAACGATCATTCATGAGATGATGCATGCAAACAACCGTGAGTTATATGATCGATTTATGACACTTAACACCCTACTTACTACTGAATTCCAGCAAGCGATTGACTCAGGCCGGATTAAATCCAGATCAGCAAAAGCATATACTTACTTTTTGACTGGGATGATCCATGGACAGTTTCGTGCAATTAGCATGGGTGAGATAAGTAGAGATGAAATCGACCCACAAGAAATTCTAGATATCTTTTTTAATGGAGCACTTAATGATTAAACAATATTTAATTATGCTTTTAACACTTGGGATGTTCCATAGTACAGGGACAGGTCAGGTTATGGAGCTGAGCTTAGATCAAGCCATTGACCTGGCGCTGCTAAACAATGTGAACATGCAGAATTCAAAAGAAGAATTGATAAAGGCGAAGGCTCAACGGAAGGAAGCATTTTCCGCTGCATTGCCCGTATTATCAGCTTTTGGACAAGTTTCTCATAGCTTTTCAATAGCTTCGCAACCCATGTCCTTTCCAGTGCCTTATGGTGTACTCGATGCAGCAGGAAATCCTGTTGGACTTACAGATGACCTTGGCAATCCTGAACCCCTCATAGGTCCGGATGGCTTGCCCATTCCTGGGATGAACTTACAGATGACAGGGGTTAAACTTGTCCCTGTAAGTCTAGCGTTTGGATCGGATAACACTATGGTCTACGGCTTGAATCTCACCCAGCCTCTTTTTGAGGGGCGTGTGATCGCAGCCATTCGTGGAGCAAATGTGTATGGTGATTTAGCCACTTCTGCAGCAGATGTTACCAGACTTTCGGTCATCGAGAATACAAAGAAGGCATTTTACCAAGTTCTCCTGGCGGATAAGATGGTTGAAGTAATGGAGAATTCTCAGGATGTGATGAAACGCAATCTTGAGAATGTCACCGCTCTTTTTGAGCAAGGAAAAACGGCAGAGTTTGATGTGATTCGGGCTGATGTTCAAGTTGCAAATCAAACAACCATGGTCAGCAATGCTCGTAAAATGCGACAAATGGCTCACGCGGCATTCAAAAGGAATTGTGGGTTGAGTCTGCAACAAGAAATCAAAATCCAGGGCAGTTTGGAGATTGAGATCAATGATGATCTGATACTTGCAGATCTCGAACACCGATTGTTAGCCCACCAACCTATGCTCAACCAATTGAATGCAAATGTTCGACTCATGAAGGAAAATATTCTGCTGGTGAAAGCTGAATTTATGCCTTCCGTAGCATTGACCGGGTCATACCAGCAGATGTTACCCTATGATGATGGTGATTTTGAGAATGCTGAATTCAGAGAGTCCTCCTCATTGGCCATTGGTGTGAATCTTCCTCTCTTCAATGGCTTCGGCTCAACTGCTCGCGTTCAGAAGGCAAAAGCTGATTATCGCAAATCCGAATATCAGGAGCAGGATATCAAGGAGAATCTACTGCTTGAACTCAAAAGTATATATTTAAGTATTGTAGAATCATCCCGTAAAATTGAAGCTGGACAAAAAGGGGTCGCTCAAGCACACAAAGGTGTTGATATGGCCCAACGTCTCTTCCAGCAGGGGATGGCCAGTCAACTTCAAGTTCTGGATGCTCAGAATGCCAACGACCAGGCAGAACTGGGACTTTATCAAGCGTATTACGAATATAACAGCGCACGCGCCTCATTGACCCGTGCCCTTGGAGATGAATAATGAACTCACTTAAATCCCGAATCTCAGTTCTTGCTACAGTAATCTTATCCTTATTGATTGTCTCCTGTGGCTCCAATGCTGAACCAAAAGTAGTTGCTGAAACCATGGTCCCCGTTGCCCTTGAAGCGGTTGAGCTCAAGCCCTTTCAAATCGATTTTCACAGTATTGGCCGAGTGGTTTCAGAGACTCAGGTGACCTTACTTTTCCAATCCAGCGGACAAGTTGATTCAATTTGGGCTCAGGTTGGTGATTACGTCGTCAAGGATCAGCGGCTGGCAAGTATTGAAACGGATGTCTACGCTACTATGTATACACAGGCAAAATCGATGTTCGAAAAGTCAAAACGTGACCTCGAAAGTTCTCGATCTCTTTATAATTCGAATGTCATTTCCTCAGACCAATTCGAAATGGCTCGAATCGGGTTGGACAATGCCAGAGCAGGTTACACCCAGGCCAAAAATGCCATGGATAACACCAATCTGCGGGCGCCCTTTAGTGGCTGGATTGTTATTAAAAATCTGAATATTGGTGATTTGGTCGCACCGGGTGCAGCTATGCAGCCCCCTTATGTGTTAGCAGATATGAATCAGTTGAAAATTATTGTCCCCGTTCCTGAAGCCAGGATCGGTCAGATTGAGAAAGGACAGAAAGCTCAAGTTAAATTCAAAACCTTTCCCAATCGCGAATTTAGTGGCCGCGTCCTGAGAGTTGCGATGGCGCCTAAAGACTTCTCGAACAATTATGATGTTGAAGTCCGTTTAAATGGTGATCTAGGAGGACTCAAACTTGGTTTGGTTGCTGATGTACGCATCGTTCTTGAATATTTTGAAGACGCTCTGGTGATCCCGTTGCGACTGATTCAGGATGATGGTGATGCCCAATTTATTTTTACTGAGGAGGAAGGACGAGCTGTTCGACAAGAGGTAAGTATTAGAGCTCTCGCTGGTTCCGAGGTTTTTATCAATTCCACTGTAACTGCAGGGGATGTCTTAATCACTAAGGGGCACAATGATGTGAAAGATGGTACCCTTTTGGATATCGTTGAGTAGGAAGGCTAGCTCATGAAAATATCAAAACAAGCTCTTAACCATCCCATGGGAGTGATCTTTGGTGCAGCCGCTATCTTTTTAGCTAGCATATTCGCCTATTTTATACTTCCCCTGGAATTGGTCCCTGATGTTGAGGTGCCTTATGCCTTTGTTTCTGCAACCTATATAGGAGCAGCCCCATCTGAGGTAGAAACAGAAATCCTGAAGCCGATTGAAGAAAAGTTGAGTCAATTGCAGGATGTAGAGGATATCACCGGTTACGCTATGCAGAATGTTGGTTTCCTCACCATTAAATTTTCTGCTGATGCTGATCTTGAAACCAGCATTGAAGACCTGAAAGAAAAGGTCAACGAGGCGCTCCCGGAACTGAGTGATGAGGTAGAAAATGTCACGGTCAAGGATATCGATTTTGCTGATACGCCCATTAGCATTCTGAATATTTACGGTGATTTTTCACCCCACACATTGAGAACCCAGGCTGAGTTAGTCAAAGATGGTTTGACTCGTGTCTCCGGGGTGAATCAAGTTGAGATGTTTGGAGGAGAAGAAAGAGAAGTTGGCGTTGATCTGGACCCCAATCTTTTGCTCGCCAATAATTTGAGCATTCCCCAGGTCCTCATGGCCCTCCAGAGGAATAACATGAATTTCCCAGGAGGAACAGTAGCGCTGAAAGGGCAAGATATCTTTGTCCGAACGGTCGGTAAGTTTACCCAGATTTATGATATAGAGAATACCATCCTTGGTGTTGATAAAACTGGCAATATTAAACGAATTCGCGATGTGGGAACAGTTACCGACGGTTTTGAGATCCCTTCGAGTTACTCTCGTTATCAAGGAAAAAATAGTGTGACACTCATGATCACCAAACGTCCCGGTGCTCACATTGTTGAGGCTACAGAGGAAATCGAAGTCGTGGTGGACGAACTGGCGGCAAAATTTCCTCCAGGGATGGCGTACGAGTATACCGCCAGACAAGCAACGGATATTGAGAAGCAAAACAGTCAGCTTAACCAAAATGCAGCTTGGGGAATTTTATTTGTGATCCTGGTTCTCTTGGCTGGTATCGGACTCAAGAACGCAATGATCGTATCGATCGCACTGCCTTTTGCGCTGATGTCTTCATTCCCACTCATGTATCTTTTCGATTTGGATCGAACAGGAATTTCCATGTTTGGTTTGATTATCGTGCTCGGTATTGTGGTAGATGGTGCCATTATTGTTGCTGAATCAACCTACCGTCACATGGAGGAAGGCCTTGATCGCAAGGCAGCCGCTATTCAGGCCATTGATGAGGTGGGTATTCCAATCATGACCTCAGTGCTAACCACCATGGTTGCTTTTGCTCCCATCATTTATATGTCTGGGACCATGGGACAATTTCTATCCGTGATTCCCAAAGTCGTTATTTTTACCTTGGTCGGAGCTTTTCTTGCCGATCATTTCCTCATCCCAGTGCTATCCTCAAAAATGATGGTGGTCACCGAGAAGGCTGGCTTGCTCAGTGGTGAGTGGATTGGAAAAAGATTTTATACCCGCCTGATTGGGTGGGCTCTAAGATACCGCTGGACTGTTGTCATTGGAATAACCCTTACCTTTTTCTTATCGATTGCCGTGGTAGGTATATCAGCAATGACAGATATAAAATTAGTGAAATTACAGATTTTCCCCAAAGTCCCCAAGCCGAGAATTATTATTGATGTGAAGACACCTGCTGGTAGTCAATTAGACTACACAGATGGTATCGTTCTGGAATTGGAAAGCTACTTAGAGGGCTTTATCGAAGTAGATCGTTATGTTTCCACTGTAGGTGAGAGTGGCGTCCAGAATGTCCGGATTGCCCAAGGTGGAGGTAAAGGCGCTGAAATTGGTCAGATCAATGTGGATCTTGTCGACAATGAAGAACGGGATTTATCAGTTGAAGAATTAATCGAGGTTATGGATGCTGATCTTTCCAGAATTCCTGGTGTTGAGATAACCATTCAAACCATTCAGGAAGGTCCGCCTGTCTCCAGCAATGTGATAATCGATATCAGCGGTGATGATCTTGAAGCGATTGGGTTCGTAGCGGAGCAAATCAAGCGTGACCTGGAAACTGTTGAAGGGGCGCTTAATGTAGAATCCAGTCTAGGGGTTCGCCGAACTGAATTTCAGGCTCATGTTGATCATGACAGGGCAGCCAGTTATGGACTCTCGAGCCAGGAAATCAGCAACACCTTAGCAGCCGCCATGATTGGTCTTGAAGCCACAACATTCACCGATGGTTTAGATGATATACCAGTCGTCGTCCGTTTAACTACTGATGGGGATGATGCGGTGGATGCTATCCGTAACCTGAATATAATGAATCAGATGGGGCAAATGATTCCCTTTGAAAATGTAGCTTCACTTGTGTTAGGAAGTAGTGAGACCTTGATCAAACATAAAGACTTCAAGCGAAATATTTCAGTTTCCTGTGACATGGCAAAAGGGGTTGATGCCACCGATATTCGCCGACACATGGATCCCTATCTGGCAGCTCTCGCCGTACCTGGAGGGGTTACGGTTGAGTATGGTGGTATGGAGGACGAAGCGACCAAATCATTCGCCAGTCTTGGGAAATCAATGGCCATCGGTTTTGTCATCATCATGATCATCTTGAGTATGCAGTTCCAATCCATCAAGCAGCCGTTTATTATTGCTCTAGCAATTCCACTCTCATTCATTGGAGTGATATTTGGTTTGATGGTCACCCGCGTACCCTTCGGAATTATGGCTTTCTTTGGTGTGGTTGCTCTCATGGGTGTGGTTGTGAATGATGCTATCGTCCTCATCGCCTATGTCAATGATTTGAGAAGGGAGGGTGTACGGGTTAGAGAAGCTTTGATTAAAGCAGGTCGGAATCGTCTCCGTCCCATTATCTTGACCACGGTCACTACTTTGGCAGGTATGATTCCCCTAAGCTTAAACCTGGCTGGTGGTGCTGAATACTGGCGTCCTTTGGCAGTCAGTCTTATCTTTGGCCTGGCCATAGCGTCCTTTTTGACCTTGGTTGTGGTCCCTGTTCTGTATTCACTCTTCGAAAGTAAGAAAGAGAAAAAACAATTGGCTAAGATGAGCTGATCCTAATAACAAGTAAATCATCTCACAATTTATTCACGAAGGGCTTTGGCATAGCGCCAAGCCCTTTGTTTTTATATGTTAGACGATACCGTATATTGGCAACTAACAATAATCAACCTGGAGAGATTATGATTAAAAACAGATTCGCAAGGGTAGTGATGATACTGCTTGCATTATTCGCACTTGGGCATACTGCCGAAAGACTAGTGTTAGCCGAATTTTTTACCAACGCTGGCTGACCTTCCTGCGGCCCCATGGGGGCTCAGTTGGACGTGTTCCAACAGAATAATCCTACAGCTTATACTACAATTAGCTATCACATGTCCTGGCCTGGGACAGACCCATTTTATAGTTACAATCCCCCAGATGGCACAGCTAGGATGAATCTATATCGTCCATATACTACTTCTGATCCTCCAGGCGGCTTTTGGGTTCCGTATATGGCCCTCGATGGGGTCAATGACGAAAGCAGTGCCACTGTATTGCAAAACCACATCTTGGCAAATGCACAGACCGTGGCTCCACTGGCTATTTCTATGGCTGGAAACTTTGACTACCAGAATGGAAATGGAAATGTGATCGTAACCCTTGATCCAGAAACAGGTATTACTGGTGATTATATCCTCCAGGTCGTTCTCGTCCAAGATGGACTGTACTACATGGGTAGCAATGGTAATCCCGACCATGAAAATGTCATGCGTGATATGTTTCCCAGTTCTGCTGGGACGGCCATCACCCTTACTGAAGGTGTCCAATCGGTAGAACAGGTTGATTTTAGTGTCCCAGCGCAATTTCCTGTTGATGATTGTCGACTCGTTGTTTTTGTTCAAGGCACTGATCGTATTATTTTGAATGCGTATTCAGCACATATTGCTGAAATCGCTCCGCTAAACATTCCTCAGCTTTCCGCCTTATCGTCAAATATGACAATTGTTGATGATGATGGAGATGGAAAACTGAATCCAGGAGAATCAGCTGACTACACAGTGTTGGTGGAAAATAACTGTGATTGGGTTAACGCGTTCGATGTCACAGGCTATTTATCCAGCACCAATCCCCATGTGACGATCACGGATAGTATTGGTAGTTACGATATGATTGTCTCTTGCGACGCGGTAAGCAATACAGGTGATAAATATGGCCTGACTGTATCAGAAGATGCATCAGCAGTTGCTGATCTTGGATTAAGTCTGCGGCTCACGGCAAATATGGATACAGAGGCTCCCTATGAAGTAATTATCACGCTGGATGAAAATATGGACCTTTTCCAAGCCAATTTCCCAGTCGAACTTTCTCAGGCCATCGTTAGCGGAAATGCTGCTGTTGACCTCAATGGGGATGGCATGCTTGAGATTATTGTAGGAGGATCAGATAGTTTACTGCATGTCTACACTTTGAATGGTGAAGAATTAAGCGGTTTCCCCTTTTCCACCCAGAATAAGATAACAGGTACCCCAGCCATAGGTGATATCGACAATGATGGAGATTTAGAGATTGTTATCGGTTCCCGAGATAAACATCTCTATGTGATTCAGCATGATGGAAGTGGTGAGGCCATTCTTGAAGCTGCCAGCTACTTATTAGGAACACCTACACTTAACGATCTTGATGGTGATGGTGATCTGGAGATCATAGCAGGCGGTTTTGGATACGATCTATTGGCGGTTCACCATGATGGAACCTCACTTCCTGGATATCCAATCATGCTACCCGATGAACGCATGTCCTGTGGTGTTTCTGTTGCTGATATCGATGGTGATGGAAGTCGAGACATTATTGTAGGAACCTGGGGTGACAATCTGCAGGCCTTTGATTTGTCAGGGAATAGTCTGGTTGGTTTCCCCGTATACTTAGGAGCCAATGTTGTGTCTCCCCCAGTGGTGACTGATTTAGATCTTGATGGAAATCCTGAAATTCTGATTGGTCAGGATGATGGAATATTCTATGCAATATCAAATACTGGTACTGTGCTGTGGACTCAACAACTTTCTAACGCTGATATCCGCAACTCTGCTGCTATTGCCGATTTTAACAACGATGGCAATTTTGAAGTTATTTTTGCCACAACCGATGGCTTTATCACTATTGTTGACCACGCAGGGAACGAACTTGCTGGTTGGCCCCAAAGTGTCAATGGAGCGTGTCTTGGTTCACCAACTCTGGCTGATCTTGATGGTGATGAAATTCCAGAAATTGTAATTGGCTCAGGATCCGGTGAGCTATATGCATATCATAGCGACGGAACTCTGGTAGTGGATTTCCCCCTGGATCTCGGTAGCCCCATCAGTGGCACCCCAACCATTGCTGATGTGGATCAAGATGGTGATCTTGAATTGATTATAGGGGCAGATGATGTCCTCACGCTAATTGATTTAAAAACCCCTGTGACATCGGGATATAGTTGGCACACAGCAAGAGGCGATTATAAAAGGACAGGGTACTTCATGTATCCCTGGCTCTCCAGTAAGCCCAGTGTCTTGGTGCCGAGGACCTTACAACTTGAACAGAATTACCCAAATCCATTTAATCCTACAACTACAATCTCATTTGGGATTCCACAGCGGGAAGTGGTAAGCTTGACTATCTATGATATTCTAGGTCAAGAAGTGAGAGCGTTGGTGAATTCTGAATTGAATTCAGGAAGTTATTCACTGATATGGAATGGCTTAAATTCTGAAGCAAAACCAGTCGGAGCAGGAATTTACTTCGCTCGGATTCATGCTGGTGCTGCAGAGCAAGTTATAAAGATGATGTTGATTAAGTAACTTACGCGCTAAATAAATGAATTAAGGCCATCCTTTGGGTGGCCTTTTTTTGGCCTGATGTGAAAAAGTGTTTATTTGTTCATCGGAGACGCCGTTTATATTCAGTTGTGTCAAATTCAAAAAATCATGAGATAAAGATGTGGGAGTACTGTAATGAGTTCAACTAATACCTCATTAAATGGAACCGCTTTGCTTGAAAAAATTCGTGCTGATTTTATTGGAGTGGATACACCTTACGAGAACGTGGCGGGGGAGTTCAAACGACGTATTTATCTTGATTCAACAGCCAGTTCACTTATGCTTCGCCCAGCAGCTGAAATCACACTTGAATTCTTAACCCACTATTCTAATACTCATAGTAAACTACATCATTCAGCCCATATCTCGACCTCGGCCTATGATTGGGCACATGAAAAAATCTTATCATTTTTGGGAGCAGACCCTGAAATCTATACCTGTTTCTTCACTGGAGCGGGTACGACGGGTGGGATCAACCGGATGGCCAGAGTCTTTCGCGACCTGAATCCGGATCAGGATATGGCAATTATTTCCATTATGGAACATCACTCCAATGATCTCCCACATCGTAAGCACATGCGGAAAGTCATTCATGTGCCAGTTGAGAATTTGAATAAAAACAAGATGTGTATCAGTTTGCCCAAATTAGAAGAGGCTCTGAAGGCCGGTGAGGGGCGCATCAACTATGTTTCAATGACGGCTGTGAGTAATGTGACGGGAATTATTAATCCTATTCATGATATTGCCCGTCTAGCCCATAAATATGGCGCTCTGGTTTTGATCGATGGCGCCCAAAGTGTGGCCCACTTACCCACGAAGATGTTCCAGTCAGATGACCCAGATGCCAGTATCGATGCCATGGTATTCTCCGGGCACAAAACGTATACCCCTGGTTCTCCGGGAGTGGTTATCGCTCGTAAAGATCACCTGAGCAAGATTGAGCCGGAGGAAGTGGGTGGTGGAATGGTGAGTCGTGTTCTCGAAGATCGTTATATGATTAAAGAGGAATTCCCAGATCGCGAAGAAGCAGGAACGCCGAATATTCCTGGGGCTATTGCATTAGCAACCACCATAGAGATACTTGATCGCATTGGTATGCAAACTCTGATGGAAGAAGAGGATAAGGTCCTCGAGGGTGCACTTCAGGCCATGAGTAAAATTCCTGAAATTATAGTTTATGGAGGATCTGACTCAAAAATTTGCCCACGAGCCGCCTCCATTTCTTTTAACCTTCAAGGCCTGGATCATGGTCTTGTCGCAGCAGCTTTAAACGATTATTTCAATATTGCTGTCAGGAATCAATGCTTTTGCGCTCATCCCTATGTGAAAGAGATGATGTCTGACGAATTATCAAAAGATTTTGGCGAAATAGATTTTGGCAATATGAGTCCAGAATTTATGCGAAAAGCAGGGATGGTACGAGCCAGTTTCGGTCTGTATTCCACCGTAGCCGATGTCGCAGAATTAATGGAAGCCCTTAAAGATATCATTGATAATAGTGAACGGTATGCCCTGGAATATGAGATCAATGAAGACAATGATTATGTGCATAAAACGTATCGGCCTGATCATGAAGCAATTTTTAATATCAATACTGCCGTAGATCAATACCTGGCAAAATAATATCGGGAGACATTCCTGAACATGTCCGGGCTCAATGCTTAAACTGAATTGTTAATGATTGGGTTTATGAGCGTTATCGCTCTTATGATTATTTAAGCAGTAGAATCTTCCCAGTTGATCTGTATCCAGATCCTAGGATCCTGAAAAAATAGCTGCCAGACTCCAAGTTCCGTCCATTACAATCTTTCCCATCCCAATAAAATTGATATGCTCCATTGATGTAAACATCTTTACCTAAGTCATATACAAGTTTCCCCCTCATATCATGGATGGTGAGTCTCAGCTGGTTCGGCTCCATCAATTGCCCAGACATTGTTATACCAGCATTAAATGGATTGGGAAAGGTTCGAACCAATTCACTCTGTTGAGGATGATGATTATTTTGATTTAGGTCGGCCAAGCTTTGTGGGTGCGCAACCTGAGTTGAACCATCGGCTTTAAGAATGAGAAGCTGTTTGTCTGGCAATTCGATCCAGAGAATATCAGCCAGTGGACCGGTTGAAGGTGGCGTACTCATAATTGCCCGTTGATTACTGATTTCAATGTACCAAGGTAATTCAGCATTGGGATCAGCATCAAAATAGTAAATATCTTCATGCGGTGAACTGCGATAGACATAAAGATCGTCGCCATCTGACAGCAAAAAGTTTTTAATGTGAGCAGGGGAGAGGTCCTCCAGAATAGCAAGGGCCTGCATAATGCCATCCAGAAGAGAGGCTGACTCTTCAATATTTTTCATGATCCAAAAAAAGAAGAGCTCGGAATCAATCACTTCTGACCAACCCTCGCCATTCCATGATTTGTTACTAAAAGTTTGTGGTGGATGATTCTCCAGCCAGTCATCCCCAATTAATTGTCGCAACTGATCCTTATCCAGATCACCATTATGGGCAAAGCTATATTCTTTGCCATCCTCTGCCATATAATTAAACGGATGAGGGTTTTGGATGTTATCAGCGCCTGAGCTGGATTGACGGACATGTCCGATAAGAATGGTGACATCTTCTTGATCCAATAGGCTCAGAGCCTGTTCATAAAAAGTCTCATCTTGATAAGCTTCAACTTCTGAGCGAACGGTCTCTGCTTGATAGGCGTTGACCCCAGTGGTGTAACTGGTTAATGCCCAACCATCACGACTGCTGTATGGCCAGGCTCCAGAACCACCTTGGAGCCTTAATGCTTCGAGTTCTGATAGGACAAATCCATGCAGGTTGCCATTGTGATCTCGTGTGCTTAATGAGTTACCCGGTAGGGCAATGATACCAAGCATACGACAAGGGTACACCTGGATTACCAGCAATAGGATGAGTACTAAACGCATTAATATCACTGCTTTCATAATGAGGAAAGTTAGTTACGACACAGCACTTGAAAAGAGATTGCTCACAAGGAGAAATAATTTCTAATAAAATGGTCTGGAGTATCGATGTATTCGCATAACAGATATTTAGCTATACTTGTCTAGGGTATTCAACCTTGCCCGTATATTATCAAAACGCCACACTATCCTTAGTTGTCTCAAGGGAGAGTCGGTTTATCTTGAAAAGATGAATGAACCGATTTTCCCTCCCTTTCAACCTGCTTTTTGGCTCCCCAACGGTCATGCCCAGACAATTTTTGCATCCATGTTGATGCCTGCAAAACGACCGAATTACAGGCGAGAAATTCTGGACTTGCCAGATGGGGATATCATTGCTGCAGACTGGATTGACGGCTCTCCAGAAAACCCCCTTCTCGTGCTGGTCCATGGTATGGAAGGTGATTCAGGAAGTCGTTATGCACGGCTCATCATGAATCAGTGTGTAATATTGGGATGGCGCGGGGTTGTCCTCCACATGCGAAGTTGTGGTGGGGTGATTAATCGGTTGAGGAATTTCTATCATGCTGGATTCTATAAAGATATCCAGTATTTTCTGGATGAGGAGCTACCATCACGAGGAATTGCTGGAAATATTTTTCTGGCTGGTATCTCGTTGGGGGGGAGTCAGGTTGCTCACTATTTGGCTAAAGGACAAGCTCAACAAAATGTGACTGCAGCACTGTTGATTTCAGCACCCTTGGATTTGAGGGCCTCTGCAGATTTTATGTTGACTGGTATGAACCGTCTGTATGTACTGAAGTTTCGCAATAGTCTACTCAAAAAGTATCATCTTAAGGCTGAGTTGATTCAATACCCACATTTGGCAGAGCAGTTGGCTGCCGCAAGAACGTTTTGGGATTTAGATAATTCTGCCACTGCGCCTTTGCATGGGTTCAAAGATGCCAGTCATTATTATGCAGAAATGAGTGCAAAAAACACTTTGCAGGATATCACTGTACCTACACTTTATCTGGCCTCTAAGGATGATCCATTTATTCCAGAGGAGTCCATGCCCAATAGTATCGGAGGGCAGGGAAATGTGCAGTCACTTTTGACAGAGTGGGGTGGTCATGTTGGTTTTGTGGATCATTATGGTAAATCATGGATGGTTCCCACAATATTTCGCTATTTTGGCAATTTTGAAGTAAATGACGGCGAGAAATATGAGACAGGAAAAACTTGATAAATATCCACCAGGATAATGAGCAAAGTGATGCAACAGAATAATCGAAACAAAGCCTGTTGTTCTCCTCCGGAGCTTGGATTGAGAAAGCAGTGTTAAATGGTATTATTCAGTATATGGAAACAAAAATATAATATAGAAAATGAGGGAATGATGAAGAGAAACATGATTTTAGTTTTAATGCTTAGCGTGGTACTCATGTTGAGCTTTTGCGAAAAAGAGGTTGTAGTATCTCCAGAGCGTTTCAAGGTTTTGACAGATACACTGGCACAAGACATGGATTACGAACCCTGGATGGATTTTGCTTACGAGGTCGCCAAGAATTATCCTGAGGAATACACTGCGGGTATGATTATGGTTCAGGCTGCAGAACGTTCCATCATGGAGCTAGATGAAAAACGGTTTGACCAGTTGTTTGAACTATTAAAGAGTTATCCCCAGAATGGTGCACTGGAAATTACCGACCAAATTGCTTTTGGGAATCGCTTGGCTTGGATCATGACGGATCAGATGCTCATGTTTGATAAAGCTCAAACGGTGATGGACTTTACGGTCAATAAATTTAAAGAGCACGAAGTTGGATTACAGTGGCGCAATGAATTGGGTGCCATGATTTATGATACGCAAGCAGGCGTTTATGAGAAGACGGATAAGTTAGACAAGGCGTTGGAATCATTCAATTTTTCTTTGAATTATTATGAACAGCCAGAAACCCTATTACGTCGAGGCTTACTGCTTGAGAATAAGGGTGATCTTCAGGCAGCAATGGAAGATTATGTCGCTGCTTTAGGGCATGCTCCTAACCAGGCCATGATTATCAATAAGGTGAAAACTGTTTATGAAGCATTGACTCCAGGTGAAGATGGCCAAAAGTTTATCAATGACTTACAGGAAAGCCTCCAGGAAAGTCGCAAGGAAGAAGTCTTAGCAGAAGCCTTCTTTAATGATGCACCAAAATTCAAGTTTACTGACATGAATGGAAACGAATTAAATAACGCAAATATGCTAGGCAAGGTTGTATTTGTGGATTTCTGGGCAACCTGGTGTAACCCCTGTCGTCGGGAATTACCAGAGTTCCAAGCCTTCTATGACCTGTATAAAAACAATCCAAGAGTTGCCTTTATAGCTGCATCCACAGATCGTGAAAAAGAGAAGGTTATGCCCTATATCAATGAAACTGGATACACCTTCCCAGTGGCCTATGCTGAAGAAAATGCAACGAATTTTGGAGTTGAAGGTATCCCAAGTCTGTTTATAATAGGACCATCAGGAAAAATACGCTACAAAATTGTAGGCTTTGATCCGGATAAGGATTTTGTCCGTGAGATGAGCTGGCGTCTAGAAAGTCTCTTAGACGGTTAACTTATTAAGCATGAGGAGTATTTAATGAATCGAAAAGCAATATTAATCTTACTGGTTTTGACTGTATCATTTGTGATGGGTCAGGAAGCTAAAACTGGCTGGGGCTTCGGTGGTGTACCTGCTGTTGCTTATAACTCAGATACTGGTTTTTTATATGGAATTGTATTTGAGGCTTATAATTATGGAAATGGTTCACACTCTCCAGACTATGATTATACAATCAAACCGACCTGGACGCGTACCACCAAGGGTAGCGGTGCCAATGAGTTGTTTTTTGATTCAAAATATCTCTTACCCAATGATATTCGTGTAACCGCTTATGCTGGGTATCTGACCGAACAAGCCCTCCCATTTTATGGGTTCAATGGGTATGAAGCAAATTATACCCCAGGCTTCGAGAATGCAGATTCTAGCAATTATATCACTCGCATGTATTATCGTCATGAGAGAAATACACTCCGCTTAACCGCAGATTTTCAGAAAAGCATCTTAAGTGAAAACTTGCGCGCTATTGCAGGTATTGGCATTCTGAATACGGACGTTGCACCTGTTGATATTGAAGTTTTGAATGAAGATCAAGAGGATGAAGATAAATTACCCGATGTACCAGCTCTATATGATGAATATGTAGCTGATGGATATATCAGTGCTGAAGAAGCAGGGGGCGGGGCGACGAATTTTATCAAGCTGGGCTTGGTTTATGATACCCGCGACAACGAGCCAAATCCCATGAGTGGTATTTGGACAGAGGCCTTATTTACAACCTATCCCGAATTCATGGGAAGTGATTTCGCTTTCTCGACTTTCACTGCTACCCATCGCCAGTATTTTACCCTTATCGAAAATGATTTATCCTTTGCCTATCGCGTTGGATACCAGCAGAACTTTGGTGATACTCCATTCTTTATGCTGCCTTGGTACCAAAGTAGTTACAAAGTAACAGAGGGTTTAGGGGGCTCTAAATCACTGCGTGGTATTCTGAAAAACAGGATTGTGGGAAATACAATTGTGTTGGCAAATATGGAAGCGCGTTGGAAATTTTTCAGAACTGTCGTTGGGGGTCAAAATTTATACCTCGCCCTAAATGGTTTTTCTGATTTTGGACAAGTTATAACTCCATACGAAGTAGATGATGAGGATCTGCCTGTTGAAGCCGAGGAAGGACTACACTTATCTTACGGTGGTGGTCTAAGAATCGTACTCAACGAAAATTTCATTATCGCCGTTGATTATGGTATGGCTGGGGAAGTACAAGATGGTACTTCTGGGCTTTACATAGGTCTCGGTTATTTGTATTAGACCTTGATTCATCGATCAATCTGATATTTAAGGGCGCAGTAAAAAAACTGCGCCTTTTTCTTATCAGTGAGCCAAAAATCTCTGGAGGCTGATCCCGCCGAAGTCCCTCAGGTCGTCTGGCTGAGTACCGGTCATTTCGACATCGGTCCCTGAGCTTGTCGAAGGGCAATGTCCTTTTTATGGTTTGCACAAACATTCTCCGAATCTATTTTGGAAATCGTTTGTGATGCTTAGTTTACAAACGAATATCTGGTTACATATTTTGAATATTACTACAGAAGCAACTGATAGAACAATTGAAAACTTTTAAGCCTGTTAACGAGTTCTGATTAAGGTTAATTAACGATTATGAGTATTCTGGAAACATCGATCAATGCACGTTCAGAAGACTTTCTGTCAAATCAGAAAGCCATGCAAAAACTTGTTGATGATATGCAGGCTAAAGTCCAGCAAATCTCTCAGGGGGGTGGTGACAAGGCCATCGAAAAACACCTCTCACGGGGTAAACTATTGCCACGAGAAAGAGTCAGGCTACTCCTGGATGTTGGTTCACCTTTCCTCGAGCTTTCTCAATTTGCAGCTTGGGATATGTATGCTAACAAAGTTGCTTCTGCAGGGCTTATAACTGGTATTGGCAGAGTCAACGGTCAGGAATGTATGATTGTTTGCAATGATGCAACAGTCAAGGGTGGTACTTATTTTCCAGAAACAGTAAAGAAACATCTACGGGCTCAAGAAATAGCTGCAGAAAATAAGCTCCCATGTATATATCTGGTTGATTCAGGTGGTGCCAATCTGCCACAACAGGATGAGGTTTTTCCTGATCGAGATCATTTCGGTCGCATTTTTTACAATCAGGCAAATATGTCTGCTAATAATATCCCACAAATTGCTGTGGTGATGGGTTCCTGTACGGCCGGTGGTGCTTATGTGCCAGCTATGGCTGATGAGAGTATCATTGTTAAAAATCAAGGTACAATTTTTCTGGCTGGTCCACCCCTGGTGAAAGCGGCAACGGGTGAGGTAGTCACCGCAGAAGAATTGGGAGGAGCTGATGTTCATTGCAAGGATTCAGGGGTAACAGACCACTATGCTCAAAATGATACTCATGCCCTAAACATTGCCAGAGATATTGTCTCGACTCTCAATCGAAAAAAACCTGATGAGCTTGTCTTAAAGAAGCCTGTTGAACCGCTATATCAGGCTGATGAACTTTATGGTGTTATTCCTGCAGATATAAAAAAACCATATGATGTTCATGAAGTTATAAGTCGTATCGTTGATGCTTCTGATTTTAATGAATTCAAGCCACTTTATGGAACAACTCTGGTTTGTGGCTTTGCCCATATTCATGGTTATCCAGTAGGAATAGTTGCGAATAATGGAATATTATTTTCAGAATCCGCCCTAAAAGGGGCTCACTTTATTGAGCTTTGCAGTCAACGTAAAATCCCCCTGGTGTTTTTACAGAATATTACCGGATTTATGGTTGGCAAAAAATATGAGACTTCTGGTATTGCAAAAAATGGTGCAAAAATGGTCACAGCTGTCGCCTGTTCAAAAGTACCAAAATTTACCGTTATTACTGGCGGTAGTTTTGGGGCAGGTAACTATGGGATGTGTGGCCGGGCCTATTCTCCTCGTCTGCTATTTATCTGGCCCAATGCAAGAATCTCTGTAATGGGTGGAGAGCAGGCTGCAAATGTATTGGCACAGATAAAACGTGATAATTTTAGCGCCAGAGGTATTGAATGGTCCTCAGAAGAAGAAGCACAATTTAAACAACCGATTCGTGAGCAATATGAAACCCAAGGACACCCATACTATGCAAGTGCACGATTATGGGACGATGGCATCATTGACCCTGCGGATACCAGGATGGTCCTGGGTCTAGGTTTATCTGCAGCCCAAAATGCACCAATAGAAGACACAAAATTTGGTGTATTCAGGATGTAACTGACCCATGAATAATTCATACATAAAAATATCTGACAACAATAATGGAATTGTCCGGGTAACTTTGAACCGGCCTAAAATTCATAATGCCTTTGATGAAGTATTAATAGCACAGTTAACATCCACATTTCGGGATCTGGATAATGACAACTCTGTCAGGGTTGTCATTCTGGATGCCGCAGGTAAAAGTTTTTCAGCGGGTGCTGATTTAAACTGGATGAAAAGAATGTCCAATTATTCCCAGGCTGAAAATTATGAGGATTCACAACATCTGGCTGATCTGATGTCCAGCCTTTACAGAATGAAGTGCCCGACCATAGCAGCTGTTCAAGGGGCAGCTTATGGTGGCGGTGTGGGTCTGGTTGCATGTTGTGATATTGCTATATCAAGCGACAATGCCAGCTTTTGCTTATCAGAAGTTAAGCTTGGACTCATACCAGCTGTGATAAGTCCGTATGTTGTAAGGGCTATGGGAGAAAGGGCTGCAAAACGATATTTTATAACTGCAGAAAGTTTTGATGCGAGTAGGGCATGCGAATTAGGTTTGATATCTGAAATTGTCCTCAGAGCTGAACTTGAGGCAAAAGTAATTGATGTTGCCGAATTAATCCTAAATAATGGCCCAGAAGCGGTGATTGAAGCGAAACAGTTGATAAATGATATCACTGATAATCCTATTAATGAAAAACTAAAGCTGATGACTTCTAGTAGAATTGCTTCTATCAGGGCCTCTACACAGGGCAAGGAAGGTGTGAATGCCTTTCTTGATAAACGTGAAGCCGATTGGGACCAGGAATGATCATTGTTTGCTAAAATACTCATAGCCAACCGGGGCGAAATAGCCTGTAGAATCATTAGAACTGCAAGTCGACTGGGTGTTAGAACGGTTGCCGTTTATTCCAGTGCTGACAGCCATTCAAAACATGTGGCCATGGCTGATGAGGCTTGTTGCATCGGTGCTGCGCCAGCATCAGAGAGCTATCTGAAAGTAGATAAAATAATTGAGGTCGCCCTGAAAAGTGGAGCCAGTGCCATTCATCCTGGATATGGTTTTCTTTCAGAAAATGCAGATTTTGCCCAACTTTGTATTGATAATGATCTGGTTTTTATCGGTCCGCCAGTATCTGCAATCAGGGCCATGGGTTCAAAGAGTAATGCAAAAGATATTATGACTGAGGCGGGAGTGCCCCTTGTCCCCGGATATCATGGCATTAACCAATCCTTGCAAAATTTGCTTGCAGCTGCACAAGATATAGGATTCCCCGTATTGTTGAAGCCAACTGCTGGTGGTGGTGGGAAAGGAATGCGTATTGTTGAGGCAGCAGCAGAATTTTCCGACGCTCTTGACTCCTGTAAGAGGGAAGCCATCGCATCATTCTCTGATGATGAGGTATTGGTTGAAAAATACTTGATTCAACCTCGTCATGTTGAGATCCAAGTTTTCGCGGATAATCATGGAAATGCAGTCCATTTGTTTGATCGAGACTGTTCTGTTCAGCGCCGGCACCAAAAAATTATTGAAGAAGCTCCTGCCCCTGGTCTTCCTGATCATGTTAGAAAATCAATGGCTGATGTTGCGATCAAAGCAGCCAAGGCTATCGGTTACTCTGGCGCAGGAACTGTGGAATTTCTTTATGATAATGATTCCAGTTTTTACTTTATGGAAATGAACACCAGATTGCAGGTAGAACACCCTGTAACAGAAATGGTTACCGGTTTAGATCTTGTGGAATGGCAATTGCTGGTGGCAATGGATCAGGTATTACCCCTGGAGCAAGCGCAAATCAAATGCAATGGTCATGCTTTTGAGGTCAGGGTATATGCAGAAGATCCAGATCAGGACTTTTTACCAGCAACAGGATCAATTGTTCATCTAAACCTACCCAAAGAAACATCGCATGTAAGAATTGACACTGGGATCAGGCGGGGTGACGAGGTCAGTATATTTTATGATCCAATGATTGCTAAACTAATTGTTTGGGAAAGAGACCGGAGTACTGCTCTAGCAAGGTTGAGAGGAGCCCTGGATGACTTTCAAGTTGTAGGGGTAACTACAAACCTTGATTTTCTAGGTGCCCTAGCTGCGAATAAAGCATTCAATAATCAGCAGATAGATACTGCATTTATAGATAAACAGAAGGATCGATTATTTCCTGAAAAGTCTGAAGTTGCCGATGAATTCTTCGCCATTGCCGCTTTATATATTTTATTAAAACGGGTTGAACAGGCAAAACTTCAGGCGCAACAAAGTGTAGACCCATATTCACCATGGCATGAGGTTTCAGGTTGGCGAATTAATGAGAAAAATCATCATACACTTGAGTTTATAGATTTCCATAAGCTAGATTCTGAAAAAGCAGAACTTCAAAACATGATTCAGGCGACCATACATTTTGAAAAATCCAATACCCTGATAGAAGTGAATGGTAGTTCCTATGCTGCTTCCGGAAAACTTGAAAATGGGGAATTATCTGCCAATCTATCAGGCCAGATATTTGATGTACAGGTTATTGAACATAATAAAAAATTACATATTCTAAGTCATGGACAATCTGTTGTGCTGGGCTTTATGGAAAATGATCACCTTACAAATGAAATCGAAGTATCTGGGAATCTCACTGCACCTATGCCAGGTACAATAATTGATGTCAGCGTAAAAAAAGGCGACAAAGTTAAAAAAAATCAGACTTTATTGATTCTTGAAGCAATGAAAATGGAACATACCATTTCGGCAACAAGGGATGGTATTGTATCAGAGATATTATATCATTCAGGTGAGATGGTTGAAGAAGGAACTGAACTTATAATCATTGAACCCATCAAGGAATAGTACGGAATGTCAGGACTTTTACCAGAAACAGTTGAGATAGTAGAAGTCGGTCCCCGTGATGGATTGCAGAATGAAAATGCTATTGTCCCACTCGAGGTAAAACTGGACCTCATCAATCAACTCACCGCAGCCGGTTTAAAAGTAGTTGAAGCGACCAGTTTTGTATCGCCTAAATGGGTCCCGCAAATGGCCGACGCCATTCCTTTGATGCAACAACTTAAACAGCAAGAGAATGTTCGATATCCTGTACTGACTCCCAATATTGAAGGCTTCGAATCTGCAATTAATGCTGGAGCCAAAGAAGTAGCAGTTTTTGCAGCGGCCTCAGAGTCATTTTCCCAAAAAAACATCAATTGCAGTATTGAAGAAAGTATTCATCGTTTTGAACCCATTATGGCCAGAGCGAGAGAATTAAATATTCCTGTAAGAGCTTATGTCTCTTGTGTAATGGGATGCCCATACGAGGGTGAAATTTCAACCGCGGCAGTTTCGGAGGTCGCCACCAAACTATACCAGATGGGGTGTTACGAAATCTCTCTTGGGGATACAATTGGGGTTGGTAACCCAAAACTTGCCCGTCAGCTTTTTGAAACAGTAGCTGAAGATATTCCTGTTGAAAATCTTGCTGCACATTTTCACGATACATACGGTCAGGCTCTAGCAAATATTTTAGCAGTCTTGGAGCTGGGCGTAAATACGATTGACACTGCCATCTCTGGGCTAGGTGGTTGCCCATACGCGAGAGGGGCTTCTGGCAATGTTGCTACTGAGGATGTTGTATATATGCTGGATGGGATGGGCATAAAAACTGGAATAAGTTTATCGAAGTTAATTGCTGCAGGGGAAATGATTTCAAATCATCTCGGGCGCAAAACAAATTCAAAAGTCGCTATTGCACTTTCAAATGAGTGAAAAATAATTCTCATGGTATATCTCTCAATTAATGCGCCAGGTATGGCTTGAAAGTATCGGCTATCGTTTAAGCAGTGTATTCATACTGCACAATGAGGGATCTTTCATGGAGTATAGCTAAGACTGATCAGAAGGACCTTTGGAAATAATTCCATTTCAGAGCAAATATGCATAGAGTGCTAAATCAGAGGTCTCCCTTTTTGGAGACCTCTAATATTTTTAAAAGGATGGTAAATGTGCATGTGGCGTGTAAATTAATGCCAAGTGGCGAAATTGTTTAAGGAGGCGGTATGGTTGATTATCCAATGACAAGTGATCAAGAATCTTTTAAAGAGCAGCTTGAAGTGAATGAGGCGATGGGTAATACATACGTAGCTCTCGTTGGCTTGAGGGATTATAGCACGCCTGATTTAGTTAATGCGCTACAGGATGGCCTGTCTTACGGTGCTTTCGAACATTTTGCTGAAAACCTCAGTCTTCCGAAGGAGGAACTCCTTCAACTGCTTCAATTGCCGCTCCGTACTTTACAGAGACGTAAAAAAGAGGGTGTGCTTAATCCTGCTGAATCTGATCGGCTTCTTAGGGCGGCCCGTGTCTTTGCACATGCTGTAGCACTTTTTGAGGGGGATTATAAGTCAGCGCGCGAGTGGTTCGTGAAGCCATTGTCCGTTTTGGGTGGTGCATCACCTCTTGAATTTGCAAGTACTGAGTTAGGCACGAGGGAGGTAGAAATTATCATCGGTCGTCTTGAGCACGGTATCCCTTTGTGATCATATCTGTTTGGCGAGTCGTTAAAAGCCGTTACAGCGCGGCAAGCTTAACTGGCGAAGGTGCCAGACTATACGGTGGGCGCTGGACTAGTCCTGGTCAGCCTGTAGCTTACTGTGCGCAACATCTGTCATTGGCTATTCTAGAGATACTGGTTCATACTGAGAGCAAGGATATGTTGAAGAGCTATGTTAAGGTTAAGCTGGAAATTCAATCTTCTCAGATTGAAATACTTGATGAGTCAAAATTACCAACAACCTGGAAAATGCCATTCCCCGGTCCTGAATTGCAGCGGATAGGGGATCGATGGCTTGCCTCACAAAGCTCCTTAGTACTTGGGATACCAAGTGTCATTGTTCCCGAGGAAATCAACTACTTGATTAACCCCTTACACCCAGAATTTCAGTTATCAAACAATGCAATATTGGAACCTTTGGCTTTGGATAGTCGTTTAGTGACAAAGTAGTGGGGCGAGCGCGTGCTTTTCCTTGGTATGAGTGGTCTTTCGCCTATTTTTTTGCGTCAATTAGAATATTGTATCAGGAGCTGATCTTTTGAATAGTTTTATAGAATGGTGGCAACACCTCCCCTCACAAATGGACCCCGTTATTTTCAGCATTGGAAATTTTCCACTTCGCTGGTATGGGACCATGTATATAGCAGCCTTTGCTACTGCTTACCTCGTTGCAAAATATCGGATAAAAGATGAAAAATTACCCTACACGCTGGATTTTATCGCTGATGCGATCATGTGGGCCATCATTGGTGTTATTTTAGGCGGGCGACTTGGCTATGTCCTCTTCTACGGGTTTGCTGATCTCATTCAGGATCCCATCCGGATAATATCCCCAGTAGCCAAAATAAATGGCAGCTGGCGTTTTACAGGGATTTCTGGAATGTCATATCACGGAGGCATTTCAGGTGTGGCGATTGCACTGTGGCTTTACGCACGCAAGCATAAGGTGAGGTATTTTAAGCTTACAGATTTGCTTATGGTCGGTATTCCCTTGGGATTCACATTTGGGCGCATTGGTAATTTTATCAATGGAGAACTCTATGGCCGGGTAACAGATAGCTGGATTGGGATGTATTTTCCCCATGCAAGAGACGGACTATTAAGACATCCTTCTCAGCTTTATGAGGCCTTCTTTGAGGGTTTGGTGGTCTTTGCATTTGTGTGGGCTTTTCGAAAAAGATCTCCATTTCCCGGATTCCTTTCAGGGCTTTACATTTTCAGTTACGGATTTGTGCGCTTTTTTGTTGAATATTTTCGTCAACCGGATGCTCATTTAGGTTTTGTATTTTTGAATTTCAGTATGGGTCAAATGCTCTGCTTTGCGATGATGCTGGCAGGTGGTCTGGTCTGGTATCTCGGGTTTACCCAAGACAAAGCACAGACTAAAAAGCCCCAATGACTCTATTAGTAATATCTGTTGCTGCTCTGTTGATTGGGCCGCTGCTAGCCAAGGTTTTCGAGCAGAAACCGGGTGTGAATCGTTTTCTCGATGGATTCATTCTTGTTTCAATTGGTGGCATTGCCCTCACGCATTTGTTGCCTGAAGCTGTCATGGAAATTGGTGGAATGGCGCTTCTCATGGTTACGATTGGAGCGTTATTACCCTATTTAGCTGAACGCGCTTTTCACAGTTATGAGCGGGCAACCCATAGCGGTGTACTGATTCTTGCACTCAGTGGAATTCTCGTACATACATTATTAGATGGTGTTGCGCTTTCCCATGCTTCAAAAGAGCACGGGGTGGGGCAGGCCCTGGCCTATGCAGTCATTTTGCATCGACTTCCTGTTGGCCTGCTGATTTGGTGGGCTTTAAAGCCCTTTAGTAGTGTCAAAGTTATTCTGGGAGTCTTGGTATTGATGAGCCTCACCACGATGGCCGGTTTTGTTATTGGTGGATCAAGTACTACTCTCATTGACTCAACCTACATTACCTATTTTCAATCTCTGGTAACCGGGTCATTGCTCCATGTTCTATTTCATCGCCATTTACATCATGATGCACACGCAGGTACGCCTGGTGATCATGCCGATGATCACAGCCACAATTCTGAGCATGTCCATAGTCGACCTGCAATCCCCTCAGCTATCGGTGCTTTAGCTGGAGCCACACTTTTGTATTTATTGCCACTAGGGCATGGATTGCCCCATGACCATTCGCTGAATTCTACCGCTCATTTAGCAATCTCTCTTTTTCTTGAGAGCGCACCAGCCCTACTCCTGGGGTTTGTGATCGCAGCCAGTATCCAGAATTTCATTCCTGAAGCTGGAATCAGTTGGCTACATTCAAAAAATAGATCTGTTAGAGTAGGAAAGGGAATGCTCTTCGGTTTGCCTTTGCCAATTTGTTCTTGTGGTGTTGTTCCATTGTACCACAGCCTGGTGAGGCGTGGTGTATCCGTTGGTGCGGGTATGGCCTTTTTGGTGGCTACTCCAGAATTGGGTATTGATGCATTAATGATCTCAGTACCTCTGCTCGGCTGGAAAATGACATTGGTTCGCTTGGTTGCAGCTGCTCTTATCGCCTGGTTTACTGGATATATTATGGATGTGTTGGTCCCGGTTGACAAAGCACAGAGTCTGCCAGTGGTAGAGGTTGAAAGCATGTCACCAAAAGTTGATCCCTGGAATCGGTTTTGGTCAACCTTGAATCACGAGTTGATCGACCATCTCGGACCGTGGGTTCTCATGGGACTTATTATCGCTGCCATTACAGATCCTTTTCTTGCAAAATTAGACTGGGCGGGGATGCCTGGTGGTGCTGATATCCTTATTATGGCTTTCATAGGAATGCCGCTTTATGTATGTGCCACTGGAGCCACGCCAATAGCAGCTATCATGCTGATGAATGGCGTTTCAGCAGGGGCCGTACTGGCTTTCTTAATTACTGGACCAGCAACAAATATTACCACATTGGGTGTAATGAAAAATCTCCATGGTGGTCGCGTTGCCGCTATCTTTCCAGCAGTACTGATTGGCCTGACAATTATTGTGGGGTTTGGTGTAAACTTTCTACTTGGGGATTCAGCTCGAATGGTCACAGACGTACAACTATTAGATGACCATTCCTGGATTAATTATTTGGCGGGGGCAGTATTACTCGCTCTATTTTCTGGATCCTTATTCAGGATCGGACCTCGTGGGATGCTGGAAAACTTATATGAGGGGTTGGGGACATCCGAAGAAGAAGAAAATTGCAACTGTTCACACGATTGATATGATAGTTTGACTCATAGGAAAGAACGATGAAAGTATTATTAGCAGGCGGAGGCAGTTCACACGAGCGGGAGGTTTCGCTTAAATCAACAGCAGCCATGGAGCGAGCTCTCCAAGAACTAGGCTATGACTACAAACATGTCGAACTGCAACGTGAACTTGATGTGATCGAAGCTTGGGATGATACATTCGATATCGTTTTGCTTGGGTTTCATGGTCGGGCGGGAGAAGATGGATTGCTCCAATCAATGCTTGATGCGTACGGTATTCCATATACAGGTGCAGGGGCTGTTGATAGTATGTTGGCTTTTTCCAAAGATGCTTCAAAGCGTTTATTCCAGATACATAATGTACCCACCGCCGACTGGGAACTACTCTTGCATGAGCCACAAAATAAGCTGCCAACAACTAAACTGGACTTGCCTTATGTGATCAAGCCGGACAATGAGGGCTCCACCATTGGGCTTTCAATTTGTAGTCAACCAGAAGATCTAGAATCAGCACAGGAAACATCAGGGAAATTTAGTCGATTGATCTTCGAGACTTTTGTGCCGGGTCGAGAGCTGACCGTTGGGGTTGTAGGTGACCAAATCTATCCAATTGTTGAGATATTCCCTGGTCATGAGTTATATGACTATGAATCAAAATATACTAAGGGGATGAGCCGCTATGTGTGTCCTGCAGAATTAGATGACACGCTCACGCGAGAAGTTCAGACACTGGCAAAACAGGCGATGGAAGCTGTTGGTGTTCAGGTATATGGCCGCGTTGATTTTCGATTGGACCCAGCGGGGAAACCCTGGTGCCTTGAGATCAACACATTACCAGGAATGACAGAAACCTCACTACTGCCCATGGGTGCAGAGGCCAAGGGTTTAAGTTTTGCTGAGTTAATTGATGAAATCCTTCAATTAAGTCTGAAAAAATATACTTAAGACATCTGGGAATATGTACTACACGAGTGAATTTGTGATCAAAATAGATTTCAATGATTGAAGAGATCAACAATACATAAATATGTATGAGGCATTAAGATGAGTATCCAATTTTATAATACCCTGACCCGCAAAAAAGAGACTTTCTCATCTATCGAAGAGAAAAGGGTTCGAATGTACACTTGCGGCCCGACAGTCTATGATTTTGCCCATATTGGAAATTATCGAACCTTTATGTTTGAGGACCTTTTGCGTCGTTATCTAGAGTATCGTGGATATGATGTGTTTCAGGCCATGAACTTGACCGATGTAGATGACAATACAATTAGAAGAAGTCGAGAGCGTGGAATTACACTTACCGAACTTACGGATGAGTTTAAAGCTGCTTTTCATGCTGACTTGAAAACCTTGAATATCCAGCCTGCCCACAAATACCCAGAGGCAACTAAATTTGTTGATGAAATGATAGGTATGGTTCAGGATTTGGAAGCCAAAGGATATGCATACAAGACCGAAGATGGCAGTGTTTATTTTAATATTGCGAAATATGATCAATACGGAACCCTGGCTCATTTAAACCCTGAGGAGATGGTGAGCGGTGAACGAGTCACAGATGATAGCTATGAGAAAGAGGGCGCCCGTGATTTTGCCTTGTGGAAAGGCTATAAAGATGAGGACGGCGATGTTCAGTGGGAATCACCCTGGGGAAAAGGTCGCCCGGGCTGGCACATCGAGTGTTCTGTCATGTCTACCGAATTACTGGGAGATCACTTCGATATTCATTGCGGGGGAGTAGATAATATTTTTCCTCATCATGAAAATGAACTAGCCCAGAGTGTTTGTGCCACGGGACATGACTTTGTTAATTATTGGCTCCACTCTGAATATTTATTGGTTGACAATAAGAAGATGTCAAAATCTTTAAATAATTTTTATACGTTGAGGGACTTGCTAGATCAGGGATATACTGCAGATGCCATTCGCTGGATGCTGGTAGCGACCCATTATCGTCAGAAGCTAAATTTCTCAGTAGGGCGGCTGGATGAGGCTCAAAAGTCAGTCAATCGTCTGCGAGAATTCAAAAATAAATTGATTGAATACTCTGGAGTTGGAAATAATGATGCCAGTGAAAGGGTGCGTACCGCCCGTGTTCAATTTTCAGCAGCCATGGATGATGACCTTAATATCTCTGGTGGATTAGCCGCAATATTTGAATTGGTGCGCTGGGGTAATCGATCAATGGATGAAGGTGAATTGAATAAGCAAGGCGCAGAATCTGTGATCACCTTGGTTGATCAGTTGAATCATGTTCTTGGCGTTTTGGATATGGAGATTGACCAGGTCCAAACTGTTGACACAGAATTTATTGAGAAGAAGATAGTGGAGCGCAAAGATGCACGTGCCAATAAAGACTTTGCAGTCAGTGATGCTATCCGGGATGAGTTGGCAGCCTTAGGTATTGAATTGATTGATACCCCAGATGGTACAAAGTGGAAAATAAAGTAAATCACAATCCTATCAAGGACCCTATAGGTGGCGCGATACCCCTAAACCCCAGAACAATCTGAGCCCACGCTCCGTAGGTGGTACGACCAGATTGACAGTTATGAAATTCCTGCATTATCCATAGGGTCGATATTTGAGATCAAAAGTACCAAATGAGAAAAAAGTGTATCAGAATAATTTCCTTAAAAATACTTTCCCAATAGTTCTTGTGTCTGGAAATCTAACGTATATATTCTCGAGCTTTTCGATAAAACGGCCAAGGTAGCTCAGTTGGTAGAGCAGCGGTTTTGTAAACCGCCGGTCGGGGGTTCGAGTCCCTTCCTTGGCTCGAATTTAGTTCTTTGTTGGGTCGATGGCCGAGTGGTTAAAGGCGGCAGACTGTAAATCTGCTCTCGTACGAGTACGGTGGTTCAAATCCATCTCGGCCCACGCTTTTTGTAACAATGGGGAGGCAATTCTAAAATATTGCTGTCTGAACCCAGTGGGTGTAGTTCAATGGTAGAACACCAGCCTTCCAAGCTGGTTATGTGAGTTCGATCCTCATCACCCGCTCGATTTGACAGTGAATTGCCCCAAAAACCGGGGCTTTTTTTATGTCAATTGCTCGGGTAGCTCAGTCGGTAGAGCACCTCCTTGGTAAGGAGGGGGTCAGCGGTTCAAATCCGCTCTCGAGCCCAAGTTTCCCCATATTTAATTGAAACATGTATAGCGATACGGAGGAGTTGAAGTATGGCAAAAGAAAAATTCGAACGTAATAAGCCTCATGTGAACGTTGGAACGATTGGTCACGTTGATCATGGAAAGACCACGTTAACAGCTGCTATTACACAAGTATTGGCTGCTAAAGGTTTTTGTGAAGTTCGTTCGTTTGACAGTATTGATAACGCGCCAGAAGAGCGTGAACGCGGAATCACAATTGCTACGTCACACGTAGAGTATGAGACTGAGAATCGTCATTACGCTCATGTGGATTGTCCTGGTCACGCTGATTACATTAAAAATATGATTACCGGAGCCGCCCAGATGGACGGAGCGATCCTGGTAGTATCTGCAGCTGATGGTGCCATGCCACAGACCCGCGAGCACGTACTGCTTGCCCGTCAGGTAAACGTACCTTCTATGGTAGTGTATATGAACAAAGTAGATCAGGTTGATGACGAAGAGTTATTAGAGCTGGTTGAAATGGAGTTGCGCGAGTTGCTTGATGAGTATGATTTCCCAGGTGATGATACTCCTATCATCCGTGGATCTGCTCTTGAAGCATTGAATGATCTTGAGGATGACAGTAAGACTGCTTCCATTATGGAACTGATGAATGCCATCGACACTTTTATTCCTGAACCAGTGCGTGATGTAGAAAAACCATTTCTGATGCCAGTTGAGGATGTATTCTCAATTACTGGTCGCGGAACTGTAGGAACTGGTCGTATCGAGCGTGGTGTGGTCAAGGTTGGTGAAGAGATAGAGATCATTGGTATCACAACCGAGAGCAAGAAAACAACCGTAACTGGTGTTGAGATGTTCCGTAAGCTACTTGATAGTGGAATGGCTGGCGATAACGTTGGTCTATTGCTCCGTGGTATTGATAAGGAATGGTTGCGTCGTGGAATGGTTTGTATCAAACCTGGTTCTGTAACGCCTCATACCAAGTTCAAAGCCAAGGTCTATATTCTGAAAAAAGAAGAAGGTGGACGTCATACTCCATTCTTCAATGGATATCGTCCCCAGTTCTATTTTAGAACGACGGATGTAACCGGTGTTGCTACACTTCCTGAGGGAACTGAGATGGTAATGCCTGGTGATAATGTAAACTTAACGATCGAGTTGATACAACCCATTGCAATGGAACAGGAACTACGCTTCGCTATTCGCGAGGGTGGTCATACTGTTGGTGCTGGTGTTGTTACCGAGATCATTGAGTAGGATTTTGGCGGTTAATTATGCGTGAGATAATCACACTTGAGTGTACAGAATGTAAACATCGAAATTATTCGACTAAAAAGAATAAGCGATTGCATCCTGCACGCGTAGAGTTCAAGAAGTATTGTCCTAATTGCAATAAACATATCTTGCACAAGGAAACGAAATAAGAAATGAACATTAGACAGGAGAGTGGCTCAATTGGTAGAGCAACGGTCTCCAAAACCGTAGGTTGCAGGTTCGAGTCCTGTCTCTCCTGCTCAATTTCTTAGATTGTCAATAATAATATGATTAAAAAATTTAAAGCATTTCTAGACGGAGTTCAACAGGAGTTCAAAAAGATCTCCTGGCCGACTTTTGAAGAGCTCAAGGGCTCAACATGGGTGGTATTGGGTATGTCCGCATTTATTGCGGTTGTCCTGTTTACCCTCGATAAAGTCATGTCCATTGTCGTTTTAGATGTGATCATGGGGCGTTAGTATGGCCATGAAATGGTACAGTCTGCGAACTTTTTCCGGTAAGGAAAAGAAAGTTAGTGAGGCTATTCTTCAGGAAGCAGAATTGGCTGGGATGAGTGAATTAATCCCAGAAGTGCTGGTACCATCTGAAAATGTGGTTGAAATGCGCGCTGGAAAAAAATATATCCGTAATAAGGTATTTTTTCCGGGTTACATCATGATTCAAATGGAGGTCACTGTAGAGACTCGCTACTTGGTGGAGAATGTTCCCCAGGTTATGTCTTTCGTTGGCCCTAAAGGTGAGCCAGTTCCTCTGAAGGACGTAGAGGTTCGTCGCATCCTTGGCGAGGTCGAGGAACGTGATGGTCAAGAAGTCATGGGCACCATATTCAAAACTGGAGACCCGATTAAGGTCATGGATGGTCCATTTGTGGACTTCACTGGTTTTGTAAAGGAAGTTGATGAAGCAAAACAGAAGGTTAAGGTTGAAGTGTCTATCTTTGGCCGACCAACACCTGTTGAGCTAGACTTCCTTCAGATAGAATTAGAAAAGTAGTAAGAAGGTAGAAGCTTATGGCCAAAAAGGTAATTAATAAGATTAAGTTGCATATTCCTGCAGGACAGGCTAATCCCTCTCCGCCCGTTGGGCCGGCATTGGGACAGGCTGGTGTCAATATCATGGAATTTTGCAAAGCGTTTAATTCGAGGACAGAAAAAGAACGTGGGTTAATTATACCTGCTGTGATTACTGTCTATGCAGATCGTTCCTTTACGTTTATCACAAAGACCCCACCGGCAGCAGTTCTTTTGAGAAAAGCGGCTGGTTTGGAAAAGGGTTCAGGTACACCTAACTCTTTGAAGGTTGGTAACGTGACACGCGAGCAAGTAAAAGAAATTGCTGAAATGAAAAAGCCTGATCTGAATTCTCATGATGTTGAGATGGCCATGCGCATTATTGAGGGCACCGCCCGCAGTATGGGCATTACGGTATCAGAATAGGAGACCTGAGATGAAAATTTCGAAAAAACAAAAAGTAAATCTCAGTAAGCTGGATAAAGCTAAAGAGTACGATCTTGATGCAGGCGTAGGCCTGGTAAAAGACTGTGCCACGGCAAAATTCGACGAAACTGTTGAAATTTCTGTAAATTTAGGTGTGAATCCAAAATATGCAGATCAAATGGTTCGCGGTACGGTAAGTCTTCCTCATGGAACAGGACAAAAAGTACGTGTTCTTGTCTTGGCTAAGGGACCGAAAGCCGAAGAAGCTAAAGAAGCTGGCGCGGACTATGTGGGTTTCGAGGAATATGTCCAGAAACTGAAAGATGGTTGGATTGATGTTGATGTGATCATTACCACTCCGGATAATATGGGTGAAGTGGGTAAGATGGGTCGAATTCTCGGTCCACGTGGTCTTATGCCTAATCCAAAAACTGGCACTGTCACCATGGATGTTGTGAAAGCTGTCAATGAATCCAAGGCTGGTAAAATTGAGTTAAGAACTGACAAGTATGGTATCGTTCATTCTGTCGTTGGAAAAGCTTCTTTCGAAGCTTCCGCTCTTTCTGAGAATATTTCGACTCTGGTCAATCGCTTGATGGCGATGAAGCCTTCGGGGGCCAAGGGAATTTATTTTCAGAAGATGGTTCTTAGTTCTACAATGGGTCCTGGTGTTCGCATTGATAAAGCGTCGCTTGGCGTTCCAGCGGTCTAAGGAGTTAGAGTATGCCAAATCAAAATAATATTAATTCTCTTGAAATCATTCGAGAGAAGATTTCAAAAGCTTCTTCTATCTATTTCACTGATTTTGTGGGACTGACGGTAGAAGAAACCAACGCATTGCGTTCTCTTTTCCATGAGGCAAATGTTGAATACCGCGTATTGAAAAATAGGCTGGTTAACATTGCTACCAAGGAAATTGGATATGAAGGTCTTGAAGATGTACTTAAGGGACCTACTGCAATTGCATTTGGTGGTGAAGATCCGACGGCGCCAGCTCGAGTGATCAAAGAATTCCTTAAAAAGGAAGGTAAGGCGAAAGAAAAACCCGCTGTCAAAGGTGTGGTTTTTGAAGGCCAGGTATTGGACGCTTCTTTCTATTTGAAATTAGCCAATTTACCGTCGAAAGACGAGTTACTTGCTAATCTGCTCGGTGGGCTGCAGTCTCCCATGCAGAATACCCTGAGTGTGCTTCAAGCTCCCATGCGGAATTTAGCAGGTGTTTTATTATCATTAAAAGAATCAAAGAATTAATCTGGAGGTAATCTACTCATGGGTATCACACGTGATGATGTAATGAGCTATCTTGAAACCGCTAACATGCTCGAGATCTCTGAGCTTATAACTGCTATCGAAGACAAATTCGGTGTAACTGCTGCTGCTCCAGTCGCTATGGCTGCTGGTCCTGCCGTTGCTGCTGAAGAAGTTGAAGAGCAGACTGAGTTCGATGTTGTACTAGAAGGTCCCGGCGATAAAAAGATTAACGTTATCAAGGTCGTTCGCAAAGTAACTGCTCTAGGTCTTAAAGAGGCTAAAGAGTTGGTTGATAGTGCTCCCAGCAAAATCAAGGAAGCTGTTTCCAAAGATGAAGCTGAAGAGCTCAAAAAACAATTGGAAGATGCTGGAGCTGCTGTTTCTCTTAAGTAGTCTGGTTTTATTTCCAATGGTATTTGGATTTTGGCTCGCGGAGGATTTTCTTTCGCGGGCTTTTACGCCTTTAGTTGTTTAACTAAAAGTGGAGGTGGCTTTTGGCCCTACCCAGTAAAATAGAACGACACTCCTTTTCTAAAATCGGTTCACAAATTGAGTTGCCTAATATGCTCAACCTGCAGGTCGATTCTTGGAAGGAATTCCTTCAGCAAGACGTAGCAACTTATGAACGCGAGAGTAAGGGTCTGGAGGCAATATTTCAGGCTGTATTTCCCATTGAGGACAATCATGGCAATTACAAGCTGGACTATGTTTCATATAGCGTTGGTTTACCCCGATATTCGATTGAAGAATGCCTCGAAAGAGGGGTTACTTATTCTGTACCCTTAAAAGTTAAATTAATATTACATGCAACTGAAGAAGGTGCTGAGGCGGGCGATTATTCTGTCCACGTCGAGCAAGATATCTTCTTTGGTAACATTCCATACATGACCAAGGGCGGTGCCTTTGTAGTTAATGGTGCTGAACGTGTTATCGTTTCACAGCTTATGCGTTCACCAGGTGTATTCTTCGATATGAAGATTCACCCCAATGGTACAAAGCTCTATTCTGCCCGTTTGATCCCTTTCCGTGGAAGTTGGTTGGATATAACCACCGATATTCACGATGTTGTTTACGCCGTAATTGATCGCCGCAGGAAATTTCCAATTTCACTGCTTCTCCGTGCCATGAAGTTCTCGACGAATGAATCTATTCTTAGTGCATTTAATGTGATTCGTGAGCTACGCCTGGCTGACAACGTTGGTCTTAAATCATTTTATGATACACCTGTTCCAGTTGATGTTGTCAATCAGGAGACAGGTGAAATTCTCATGGAGGCCGGCGATAAGCTGACCAAAGAGAAAGTACGTGAGCTGAAAAAAGAGGGCGTTAAAGGGGTTATGGTTGTAACTGACCCTGAAGATATCGCTTATGATTTATTGGCCAATACGCTGGCTAAAGATCGATCTTCAGACACAAACGAAGCTTTGCGTATTTTCTATACAGAGATGCGCGGTGGAGAACCACCAAACCTTGATCTAGCAGAGAAATTTCTGTTTAGGCTCTTCTTTGACCCTAAAAAATATGATTTGGGTGAAGTTGGTCGCTATCGTATGAATAAGAAGTTTGGTATCGATGTTCCTCTTGAGGAATTGGTACTAACGCCTGAAGATATCATCATGTCTGTTAACTTTCTGCTTGAAATGCGGAAGGGTGAGCGTGGAACTGATGATATTGATCACCTTGGTAATCGTCGTGTACGTACGGTTGGTGAGCAAATTGGGAATCAATTCTCAGTTGCCTTGAGTCGGATGACTCGCACCATTCGCGAACGTATGAATGTTCGTGACACTGAGAATCTAACCCCTCAGGATCTTATTAATTCACGTATCGTGACCTCTGCGATTAGTTCCTTTTTTGGGACCAATCAACTTTCTCAGTTTATGGATCAAACCAATCCATTGGCTGAAGTCACTCATAAGCGTCGTCTGTCCTCACTCGGGCCAGGTGCTCTTACGAGAGAGCGTGCTGGTTTTGAGGTTCGTGATGTACACTATACTCACTATGGAAGACTCTGTCCGATTGAGACCCCTGAAGGTCCGAATATTGGACTGATTTCATCTCTAGCATCCTATGGTGTGGTAAATCGTCTTGGCTTTATTGAGACCCCTTACCGTAAGGTGGTTAATAGCAATGGTAAGCCTAAGGTTTCCAAAGCTGTTGAGTTCCTTTCTGCAGATGATGAAGATCGTACATTTATCGCACAGGCAAATTCACCTCTGGATGAAGATGGTTTCATTCAGGCTGAACAGGTTCAGGTGCGAATCCGTGGAGATTTTCCGGTTAAAGATATTGGCGAGGTGTCCTATATGGATGTTTCACCACTTCAGATCGTTTCTCCAGCTGCCGCCTGTATCCCATTCTTAGAGCATGATGATGCTAACCGGGCCTTGATGGGCTCGAATATGCAGCGTCAATCTGTGCCGCTCCTGTGGCCTGAGGCTCCAATTGTTGGAACTGGTTTTGAGAAAATTGTAGCAAAAGATTCCCGAGCTTTACTCCTTTCAGATGTAAAGGGTATTGTAAAATCTGTGAGTGCTAAAGAAATCATCGTTAAAACGACTCGTCGTATTGATGAAGATATTACTCTCATTGAAGAACCGGGAATGGTTACTTATAAATTAAGAAAATATCAGCGCAGTAATCAGGACTCCTGTATTAACCAGAAAGTCTTGGTTGAAGTTGGTCAGCGTGTCGCTCCTGGTGATGTTCTGGCTGATGGTATGAGTACAGACCGTGGTGATCTTGCCCTTGGCCGGAACATTACTGTCGCCTTTATGCCCTGGCGTGGATATAACTTTGAGGATGCTATCGTCCTTTCTGAGCGTTTACTGAAAGATGATGTCTTTACCAGTATGCGTTTGAAGGAGATTGAACTTGAGGTTCGTGAAACCAAGCGGGGTGAGGAAGAGCTAACACGTGACATTCCAAATGTCAGCGAGGAAGCCACTCGTAATCTTAGTAGTGAAGGTATTATTCGGGTCGGTGCTGAAGTCCATCCTGGTGATATCCTAATTGGTAAGGTCACTCCGAAGGGTGAAACAGACCCAACACCGGAAGAAAAACTACTGAAGGCTATCTTTGGTGAAAAGGCCGGTGATGTTAAAGATGCTTCTAAGCGTGCATCTCCAGGTGTGAAGGGTGTGGTTATCCGCACGGATCTTTACACCCGTAAAGGGCGCGAATCTCGTGTAGATGAGAAACGTAAGCTGGATGCCTTGAAGCAGCGTGCTAGTCTGGATAAAACCAGTCTTACCAAAAAACGCAACGAGAAAGTGAACTCACTGCTCCTGGATCAAAAATGTGCAAATATTGTTGATCTCGGTGGAAAAGTGATTATGAAAGCAGGTACACCGTTTACCAAAGAAGCAATTGCAACTTTGAATTTTGAACGTGTGGACCGCCTTGAACCAATCGTTGCTGATGAAGATATCAATGTCAAACTAAATAAGCTGCTTAACGAGTACGAACGTCTGTACCGCGAAATTGAGCAGAATTATGAGAATGATGTATATAAACAGAAGGTAGGGGATGATCTCCAACCTGGTGTTATACAACTTTCTAAAGTACAGATTGCCACCAAACGTAAAATCTCGATTGGTGATAAGATGGCTGGGCGTCACGGAAATAAAGGTGTTGTTGCTGCGATTGTTGCAGAAGAAGATATGCCTTTCCTTGCTGATGGCCGTCCGGTTGATATTGTCCTGAATCCATTGGGTGTACCATCACGTATGAACCTTGGTCAGCTCTACGAAACTATGTTGGGTTGGGCTGGTCGTGAGCTTGGGGTTATGTTTGCAACACCAGTTTTTGACGGAGCCAAGCTGGCTGACGTTGAAAGGCTGATGAAGGAAGCTAAGCTGCCAGTGAGCGGTAAAGAGAGGCTCATCGATGGTCGTTCTGGGGAATACATCGATAATCCTGTGACAGTTGGTGAAATCTATATGATGAAACTGACTCACCAGGTAGATGATAAGATGCATGCCAGATCAACTGGTCCTTATTCACTGATCACGCAACAACCATTGGGTGGAAAAGCTCAATTTGGTGGGCAGCGATTTGGTGAGATGGAAGTTTGGGCACTGGAAGCCTATGGTGCAGCACATACCCTTCAGGAAATGCTCACGATTAAATCTGATGATGTTGAAGGCCGCTCGAAGGCCTACAACGCCCTGGTTAAAGGGGATAACATGCCTGAATTCGGTGTACCTGAATCCTTCAACGTGCTCTTGCGCGAGATGAAGGGTCTGGGGCTGGATGTTGAATTAAAGTAAAAAGGGAGATTTCCTTTGCTTAATAAATCTGTAGTCAATGACTTTTCAGAGATAACAATCCGTTTGGCTTCACCCGAGAAGATTCTTCGCGAATCCAGGGGTGAGATTTTCAAGCCAGAGACCATTAATTACCGTACTTATAAGCCGGAAAAAGATGGTCTGTTTTGCGAGCGTATTTTCGGTCCTGTGAAGGATTGGGAATGTCATTGCGGAAAATACAAACGAATCCGATATAAAGGCATCATTTGTGACCGTTGCGGTGTTGAAGTAACCCGTAAAAAGGTCCGTCGCGAACGTATGGGGCATATCACCCTGGCCGTTCCGGTTGTCCACACTTGGTATCTTAGATCCATTCCATCAACACTTGCCCATACACTTGGAATGACATCCAAGAATTTGGAGCGAATTATATATTATGAATCCTACGTGGTGATCTCGGCTGGTAAAGCTGATGTTGAATCAGGTGAGATTTTAGATGAAGAAGATTTCATTGAGTTAGACGCTATTTATGGTCCAGATGCTCTGGGCGCAGAGGAAGAGGACGTATTCATCGCCAAAACTGGTGGTGAAGCAATCCTTTCTATGTTGCGTGATCTAGAGATCAAAAAGACCATGTTCGAGCTTAAGGAGATCGTTAAGACAACTCGTAGTCAGCAGAAAAAGGCTGATGCGCTGAAGCGTCTTAGAATGATTAAAGCATTTGATACATTGGGAAGTGATGTCCCGAATCGTCCAGAATGGATGGTTCTTACAATCCTACCAGTAATTCCACCGGAATTACGTCCCCTGGTACCTCTTGATGGTGGAAGATTTGCCGCGTCTGATTTAAATGACCTGTATCGTCGGGTTATCATTCGTAATAATCGTCTCCGTCAGCTGATGGAGATCAAGGCCCCTGATGTCATCTTGAGAAACGAAAAGCGCATGCTTCAGGAGTCTGTGGATTCCCTGTTTGATAACAGTCGTAAGCAGAGTGCTGTTCGCTCAGGAACACGTCGCCCCTTAAAGTCTTTGTCAGACATGTTGTCTGGAAAGCAGGGTCGTTTCCGTCAGAACTTGCTTGGAAAGCGTGTTGATTATTCTGGACGTTCCGTAATTGTTGTTGGTCCCGACCTTAGGTTACACGAATGTGGTATTCCCAAAGAAATGGCCATCGAATTATTTAAGCCACACATCATCTCAGAACTGTTGGTTCGTAACTATGCCAAAACGCCCAAACAGGCGAAAGTCATGGTTGAGGAAAAGATGATTGAGATTTATGATGTGTTAGAATATGTGGTAAAAGATCACCCCGTCATGCTTAACCGTGCACCTACTTTGCACCGTTTGGGTATTCAGGCCTTTCAACCTGTCCTGATCAATGGGCGTGCAATTCGTTTGCATCCACTGGTTTGTTCAGCTTTTAATGCTGATTTTGACGGTGACCAAATGGCTGTCCACTTGCCAATTTCCCCAGAAGCAATCACTGAAGCCCGGATGTTGATGTTGTCTAGTCACAATATCCTCCATCCTGCTCATGGTTCGCCGATCACCATTCCTTCACAGGATATGGTTTTGGGTTGTTATTATCTAACCAAGCTTCGTCCAGAAGCCTTGGGCGAGGGGATGATATTCACATGCTTGAATGAGGCCTCTTTAGCGGTTGAGAATAAGCATCTGGATTACCACGCTAAAATTAGGGTCCGTATGGATGGCGAGCTGGTTGAGACCACTGCCGGACGTCTTATTCTGAATGGCGTACTTCCTGACGGATATCCATTTGTCAATGAACTGATAACCAAGAAACGTCTTGAAACATTGATTAGTGATGTGATGCGTTTTGCTGGTAATTATCAGACAGTATTGTTCTTGGATGCTCTCAAAAACCTTGGTTTTGAATATGCTACTAAAAGTGGCCTTTCAATCGGATTGGCTGACATTCTCATTCCAAAGAAAAAACAAGCACTCCTGGACCGCTCTCAAAAAGAAGTCGACAAAGTTAACTCTGATCGTAAGGCGGGTTGGCTAACCGAGGGTGAACGCTATAACAAAGTTCTGGATATTTGGACTCATACTACCAACCAGGTTGCTGGAATGATGATGGATGGCTTGAGTAGTAGTGATTATGGATTCAATTCAGTGTACATGATGGCTGACTCTGGTGCTCGTGGATCTTCGGATCAGATTAAACAGTTGGCTGGCATGCGTGGTTTGATGGCTAAGCCTAAGAAATCCATGAAGGGTAGTCAGGGTGAAATTATTGAAACCCCGATTACTTCAAACTTTAAAGAGGGTTTGTCGGTGCTTGAGTATTTTATCTCAACTCACGGTGCTCGTAAAGGTTTGGCTGATACGGCTCTAAAAACTGCTGATGCGGGTTACTTAACGCGTCGTCTAGTGGATGTGGCTCAGGATGTTGTTATTCGTATTGAGGATTGTGGAACCATTAATGGTATCGACGTAAAATCCTTGAAACAGGGTGAAGAAGTTATCGAGCCCTTGAAGGATCGTATAAAAGGGCGTGTTCTCCAGGAAGATGTCTTTGATCCAATCACTGATGACATGATTGCTGAAGTTGGTGTTCTTGTAAATGAAGAGCTGGCACTGAAAATATCAGAATCAAATGTCGAGAAGGTTCGTATTCGTTCCGTTCTGACTTGTGAAGCTGAATTTGGTGTTTGTGCAAAATGTTACGGTAGAAACATGTCTACTGCAAAACTGGTAAACGCTGGAGAGGCCGTTGGAATTATGGCTGCCCAGGCAATTGGTGAGCCAGGTACACAGTTGACACTGAGAACATTCCATATTGGTGGAACAGCATCACGTATTATTGAAGAAAGTGAACTTGCTGCCAAATTTGGTGGTACCGTCCGTTATTCTCCAGGTTTACGCGTGACTGAAAAAACTGAAGACTTGGGACGTATTTCCCTGGTTCGTAATAATTATATAGAGATTGTTGACGGTGATAACCGTGCTCTGACCCGCGCCAACGTACCTTATGCTAGTACTGTTGAAGTAGTAGATGGTGAAAAGGTTACCAAGGGACAGGGGTTGGTTCGCTGGGATCCACGTACTGACTTTATTATTGCTCAGAATAGTGGAACCATCCGTTTTGTCGAAATCGTTGAAGATATGACTTTCGTTGAAGAGTCTGGTGAAAGTGGTAAGGTTGAACGTACCATTACAGATGCTCGCGGAATGAGAATGACTCCTCGACTCGAGATTAGGGATAAAGATGGTCAACTTATTGGTAAGGATGTTGTGTTACCTGTTGGTGCAGTTTTGACTGTTGAAGAAGGTCAAGAAATCAATGCTGGTGTAACACTGGCCAAATTCCTTAAGGGTAAATCTAGAACTGCTGATATTACAGGTGGTCTGCCAAGAGTAGCCGAGCTATTTGAGGCTCGTAACCCTGCTGATCCTTCAGTGGTGACAGAAGTTGCTGGTATTGTTAATTACGGTGACTTGAAGCGTGGCGTTAGAACCATTCTCGTTGAAACCCCCGATAACGTAAAATATGAATACTCAGTTCCTTACGGGCGTCACATTATCGTTCTGGATGGTGATTTTATCCAGGCTGGTGATCGTCTTTGTGAGGGTCCTGTGTCTCCCAAAGATATTCTTAGAATCAAAGGCGAACGTGAAGTTCAAGAATATTTGGTAAACGAAATTCAGGAAGTATATAGATTACAGGGTGTGCGGATTAATGATAAGCACATCGAAACAATTGTTCGCCAGATGATGCAGAAGGTCCAAGTGGAGAACCCGGGTGATACCCAGCACCTCCATCAGGATCGCGTGAATAAATTCCAGTTCCAAGCTGAAAATGATAAGATTCTCACAATGGTCGTTATTGAAAACGCCGGTGAGTCATCTTATACTGAACATCAGCTTGTTCCTCGTGCTGAGATGGATGAGACTGTTGCCCAGTTAACGGCTGACGGATCGGTTCTACCGGAATATCGCGATGCAGAACCTGCAACACATACACCATTGTTATTGGGAATCACCAGAGCGTCTCTCAACACTGAGAGTGTCTTCTCTGCAGCTTCCTTCCAAGAAACCACTCGTGTGTTGACCAATGCTGCCATTAATGCCAAAACAGATACACTGCGCGGCTTAAAGGAAAATATCATTGTTGGTCGCTTGATTCCAGCTGGAACTGGATTGGCTAAATATCGCAAGATAACGGCAGAAGGTCCAGAGAATGAAATCGCTCAACAAGTGTTGGAAGTTAGGAAACAGAGAGAAGAAGCTAAGGTAATTGCCAGAGATAATTCAGAGCCCGAAAGTGAATAATGACCTTGACTGCTCATAGGTCAGAAATTATACTGTGCGGCTTTTTAAAAGGAGATTAGATGCCGACGATAAATCAATTGGTGCGAAAAGGCAGAAAAAGCCTTGTGAAGAAGAAAAAGGCACCAGCACTGAAAGCGTGTCCTCAAAAAAGAGGCGTGTGTACAAGAGTTTATACAACCACCCCGAAAAAGCCGAATTCGGCGCTTCGGAAAGTGGCCCGTGTCCGTTTAGCTAATGGATATGAAGTGACAGCTTATATACCTGGAGAAGGTCATAATTTGCAGGAGCACTCAATCGTTTTGATCGAGGGTGGACGTGTAAAGGATCTTCCTGGTGTTCGCTATCACATTATTCGCGGCACATTGGATACAGCCGGAGTTGAGAATCGCAGAACGAGTCGTTCCCGCTATGGCGCAAAACGACCCAAATCATAAGAAATTGACTGATGCGTAGACGTAGACCAGAAAAAAGAAAAATATTACCCGATCCTATTCATAATGATTTAGGTGTTGCTCGTTTTATCAATTATTTGATGGAGCGTGGAAAAAAGGGTTTAAGTGAGCGTATTATCTATGGTGCTTTTGACATTATTAAGCAAAAGACCAAGAGTGATCCGTTGGAGCTTTTTAAGAAGGCGATTGAAAATGTTGGACCAATCGTTGAAGTGAAATCAAAACGAGTCGGTGGAGCAACCTATCAGGTGCCTATTGAAGTTCGTGCCAATCGTCGTCAGGCTTTGGCTTATCGTTGGGTTATTTCATATGCTAAAAAACGCTCTCAAAAAACCATGTCCGAAAAATTGGCTGCTGAATTAATTGGTGCCGCCAATAATGAGGGTGGGGCTATTAAAAAACGTGAAGATACTCACCGTATGGCTGAGGCTAATAAAGCCTTTGCGCACTTTAGGTAAATTGTGAAGAAAACTCAATTAGATAAGGTAAGAAATATCGGCATCATGGCTCATATTGATGCTGGTAAGACCACCACTACAGAGCGTATTCTTTACTATACCGGTCGTACTCACCGCATTGGTGAAGTACATGATGGTGCAGCTACTATGGATTGGATGGAGCAGGAGCGGGAAAGAGGAATTACAATTACCTCTGCTGCCACAACTGCTTTTTGGAATGATCATCGCGTAAATATTATTGATACTCCTGGCCATGTGGATTTTACTGTTGAGGTGGAGCGTAGCTTGCGTGTGCTTGATGGGGCTGTCGCCTTGTTTTGTGCTGTCGGTGGTGTTGAGCCCCAGAGTGAGACCGTTTGGCGTCAGGCTGATAAATATGGTGTTCCCCGGATCGCATTTGTAAATAAAATGGACCGTACGGGTGCCGATTTTTATAATGTACTTGAGATGATCAAGAAGCGGCTAGGTGCAAACCCAATCCCTATCGTATTACCGATTGGGGCGGGCGATATGTTCACTGGCCTGATTGATCTGCTTTCCATGAAAGCAATTCTCTATAATGATAGCTCCTTGGGAGCTCATTTTGAATCTAGCGATATCCCCAAAGATATGGTGGAAAAAGCCGAACAGTATCGTCATGCCTTGATTGAAGAGGTTGCCAGTTACGATGATTCTCTCCTTGAGAAATACTTAGAGGGTGAAGAGCTTGATCCAGACGAGATTCGTGATGCAATTCGTGCAGCTACACTAGACGGCTCTATGATCCCAACTATGGTTGGATCAGCCTTTAAGAATAAAGGTGTTCAGCGTCTGCTTGATGCCATTATTGATTATCTCCCATCCCCTGTGGATCTTCCTCCAATTGAGGGTCATGATATAGATGATAGTGAAAAGATAATCAGTCGTAAAGCTGATGAAAATGAACCTTTTGCTGCATTAGCTTTCAAGATTATGACTGACCCCTACGTTGGTAAGCTTACTTTCTTTAGGGTCTATTCTGGATCTGTAAAGACAGGTGACTCTGTCCTTAATACCATTAGTGGTAAAAAGGAACGTGTCGGTCGTTTGATGGTGATGCATTCTATTAAGCGCGAAGAACGTGATGAAATATATGCCGGTGAGATTGCTGCGGCAATTGGACTGCGCAACACGCGTACTGGTGATACTCTATGTGCTCTAAAGCATCCTTTGGTGCTCGAGGCTATGGATTTCCCAGAACCTGTTATTTCAGTTGCTATCGAGCCTGAATCAAAAGCTGATAATGATGCTTTGACTGTTGGGATGGCAAAACTTGCTGAAGAAGACCCAACATTCTTGGTGAATGTTGATCATGAGACTGGCCAGACCATTATTCGTGGTATGGGTGAGCTTCATCTTGAAATTATCGTGGATCGTCTTCTACGTGAGTTCAAGGTTAATGCTCGGATTGGTACTCCTCAGGTTGCTTATGTGGAGACAATCAGTAAGAAAGTTGAACAAAATACAAAATTCTCTCGTCAAACTGGTGGTAAGGGACAATATGGTCATGTTATGATCCGTGTTGAGCCTAACGAGTCTGGTAAGGGATATCATTTTGAAAATAAAATTGTCGGTGGTTCCATTCCTCGTGAGTACATCCCCGCTGTTGATAAAGGCATGCAAGAGGCACTTAAAAATGGTGTTCTTGCCGGTTACCCCCTTATGGATGTTCGGGTAGAGCTTTATGATGGTAGTTATCATGATGTTGATTCATCTGAAATGGCCTTTAAGATCGCAGGATCTATGGCTATTCAAGCTGCCTGTAAAAAAGCTGGCCCTAAACTGATGGAGCCTACGATGGCTGTTGAAGTAGTGGTTCCTGAAGAGTATTTAGGTGACGTGATGGGTGATATTTCCTCTCGTCGTGGTAAGGTGCAGGGTATGGTGCCTCGCAAAGATGCACAGGTTGTGAATGCATTTGTTCCGCTATCCGAGATGTTTGGATATGCAACGGATCTGCGTTCTTTGACCCAGGGTCGTGCTGTATTTAGTATGCAGTTTGATCACTATGGGTTGGTGCCTAATAGTATCGCTGAAAAAGTTTTTGATAAGTCTTAAAGACTCAGAATAGAATTCTGGAGGAATTAGAAGATGGCAAAAGAAAAATTCGAACGTAATAAGCCTCATGTGAACGTTGGAACGATTGGTCACGTTGATCATGGAAAGACCACGTTAACAGCTGCTATTACACAAGTATTGGCTGCTAAAGGTTTTTGTGAAGTTCGTTCGTTTGACAGTATTGATAACGCGCCAGAAGAGCGTGAACGCGGAATCACAATTGCTACGTCACACGTAGAGTATGAGACTGAGAATCGTCATTACGCTCATGTGGATTGTCCTGGTCACGCTGATTACATTAAAAATATGATTACCGGAGCCGCCCAGATGGACGGAGCGATCCTGGTAGTATCTGCAGCTGATGGTGCCATGCCACAGACCCGCGAGCACGTACTGCTTGCCCGTCAGGTAAACGTACCTTCTATGGTAGTGTATATGAACAAAGTAGATCAGGTTGATGACGAAGAGTTATTAGAGCTGGTTGAAATGGAGTTGCGCGAGTTGCTTGATGAGTATGATTTCCCAGGTGATGATACTCCTATCATCCGTGGATCTGCTCTTGAAGCATTGAATGATCTTGAGGATGACAGTAAGACTGCTTCCATTATGGAACTGATGAATGCCATCGACACTTTTATTCCTGAACCAGTGCGTGATGTAGAAAAACCATTTCTGATGCCAGTTGAGGATGTATTCTCAATTACTGGTCGCGGAACTGTAGGAACTGGTCGTATCGAGCGTGGTGTGGTCAAGGTTGGTGAAGAGATAGAGATCATTGGTATCACAACCGAGAGCAAGAAAACAACCGTAACTGGTGTTGAGATGTTCCGTAAGCTACTTGATAGTGGAATGGCTGGCGATAACGTTGGTCTATTGCTCCGTGGTATTGATAAGGAATGGTTGCGTCGTGGAATGGTTTGTATCAAACCTGGTTCTGTAACGCCTCATACCAAGTTCAAAGCCAAGGTCTATATTCTGAAAAAAGAAGAAGGTGGACGTCATACTCCATTCTTCAATGGATATCGTCCCCAGTTCTATTTTAGAACGACGGATGTAACCGGTGTTGCTACACTTCCTGAGGGAACTGAGATGGTAATGCCTGGTGATAATGTAAACTTAACGATCGAGTTGATACAACCCATTGCAATGGAACAGGAACTACGCTTCGCTATTCGCGAGGGTGGTCATACTGTTGGTGCTGGTGTTGTTACCGAGATCATTGAATAAATAACAAGCAACGTAACTTAAGCTAAATAGAGGAATCCAGGATGCCATCACAGACAATAAGAATCAGTCTCAAGGCATATGATCATAACCTGCTGGATAAATCCACGGCAAGAATCGTTCAAACCGCTAAGTCCACTGGGGCTGTTATTGCGGGGCCGATTCCGCTGCCCACGAAGCGTTCTATCGTGACGGTATTGCGGTCCCCCCACGTGAATAAAAAATCACGTGAACAGTTTCAAACGAAGATACATAAGCGTTTGGTCGATATTCACAACTCGTCTGCAAAGACAGTTGATGCCCTTATGAAATTGGATTTACCTGCTGGTGTTGACATTGAGATTAAGGTGTAACATGAGAGGTTTAATTGGACAGAAATTGGGAATGACACAGTTCTGGCGTGGTGATGGTGTGGTAGTACCTGTCACCGTTATCCAGGGCGGACCATGTGTTATTACTCAAATTAAAACAGAAAAGACGGACGGATATTCATCTGTTCAGCTTGGATACAAAGATAAAAAAGAGTCTCGGGCTACACAGCCTCAGATTGGTCATTTCAAAAAGGCAAATACAACGCCTAAATATTTTGTTCGTGAATTTCGTGATTTCGAAATTGGTGACAAAAAAGAGGGCGATGCCCTTGATGTCGATGTTTTTGCTGTTGGTGACCATGTTTCTGTATCTGGAACAAGTAAAGGTCGCGGTTTCGCCGGTGTTATGAAACGTCATAACTTTCATGGTGGTCACGCATCTCACGGAAAATCAGATCAGTTGCGTGCCGGAGGTTCCATTGGAGCCAGTTCAGACCCAAGTCGGGTTTGGAAGGGTAAAAAAATGGCAGGTCGCTATGGTGGCAAAACAAGTACAGTACGTAACTTAGAGGTCGTTGCTGTTGATGTCGCTAACCATATCGTAATGGTTAAGGGTGCAGTGCCAGGACCGAACAACGGCTATGTAGAGCTGATGGATCGGGGTTAAAGATGAAAATGAAACTGTATTCTTCTGAGGGTAAAGCAACCCAGAAAAAGGTGGACGGCGCAGACTCAGTTTTTGGTATCGAGCCAAATGAGCATGTTGTCTATCTTGCTGTAAAAACAGAATTAAATAATCTACGTCAGGGATCTGTAAAGACTAAAAGTCGTGCAGAGGTCCGAGGTGGTGGAAAGAAACCTTTTAAGCAAAAGGGGCGTGGTGGCGCTCGTGCCGGTTCAAGTCGTTCACCGATTTGGGTTGGTGGTGGTCACACTTTCGCAATCTCACCTAAGACGTATAATATGGCACTTCCCAAGAAGGTTCGTCGTTTAGCGCGTCGGAGTGTTCTTTCGGATAAGACTAAATCAGAGTCCATCTTTGTGATTGACTCATTCAACTTTGATAAGCCAAAAACCAAAGATATCATTGCTCTTTTAGAGTCATTGAAGCTTGCGGATAAAAAGCTGTTAATCTTGACTTCAAAATTTGATGAAGCCTTGATGTTGGGTGGTCGTAATCTTATGAATGTGGCTATAATCGAAACTACGTTTGTGTCTGCGTATGATTTGATCGATAACGAGGCAATCCTGATGGATAAAGCTTCAGTCGAGATTCTCAATCAGCAACTGGCCGACTAGGAGGTATGATTATGAGTCATAGAATTATAATTGAGCCTATTCTTTCAGAGAAAAGTGCTATGCTTCAAGAAACTGAACGTAAATATGCGTTCAAAGTTTTGAAGTCAGCCAATAAGATTGATATCAAAAAAGCTGTTGAAGAGCGTTTTGATGTCAAGGTCGACAAAGTCGCAACTATGAATATGAACGGTAAGATCAAACGCTCTACCATGCGTAGTGGAGGACGAGTTATTCGGACAGAAGGCCCACGTGCCTCCTGGAAGAAGGCTGTCATCACACTTAAAGAAGGTGAAGCTATTGATTTTTTCCGTGATGAGCAGGCGTAAGGCGGTCCGGAATGGCAGTAAAAACATATAAACCAACTACCCCAGGACTGCGTTTTAAAACAACGTCATCCTTTGAGGAGATTACCAGGACTGACCCTGAAAAGAGTCTTCTTGCACCTCTAAGAAAAACGGGTGGTCGTAATAATAATGGCCGCATCACTTCTCGTCGACGTGGTGGTGGTCATCGTAGACATTATCGTATTATCGATTTCAAACGGAATAAATTTGATATTCCAGCTCGTGTTGATTCGATTGAATATGATCCCAATCGTTCAGCTAATATTGCATTGCTAATTTATGCTGACGGTGAAAAGCGTTATATTCTTGCACCCCACAAACTGGTTGTAGGAACACAAATTATTTCAAGTGAAGATGCCCCAATTAAGGTAGGTAATTCAATAACGTTGCAGAATATCCCTGCTGGTGCAATCGTTCATAATATTGAGATGAAACCAGGTAAAGGTGGTCAGATATCACGATCTGCCGGTGCTGGTGCTCAAATTATGGCTAAAGAGGGTGACTATGTCACACTTAAATTGCCCAGTGGTGAGATGCGCATGATCAACAAACGTTGTCGTGCTACTCTGGGAGAAGTTGGCAATAAAGAGCATGAGAATATCTCATTGGGTAAAGCAGGTAGAGCACGTTGGATGGGACGTCGTCCTAAAGTACGTGGTGTAGCTATGAACCCTGTTGATCACCCAATGGGTGGTGGTGAAGGTCGTTCTTCTGGTGGTCGTCATCCTACGACACCCTGGGGAAAACCAACCAAGGGATATAAGACACGAAAAAAGAATAAAGCGTCAAACAAATATATTGTCGCTCGACGTAAGAAAAAATAAGGTCTGAATAATTATGCCAAGATCAATTAAAAAAGGACCCTACATAGAGGCTAAGCTTTTGGCAAAGGCTACAGCTGCTCAGGATAGTAAAAAACGCGTTGTGATCAAAACCTGGTCACGCCGTTCAATGATAGTTCCTGAATTCGTTGGGTTGACATTTGCCGTTCATAATGGAAAGAAATTTATTCCTGTTTATGTTTCCGAGAATATGGTTGGACATAAACTTGGTGAATTTTCACCTACAAGAACCTATCGTGGTCACATCGATAAGAGGAAAGGCTAAACTATGGATGCTATAGCTAAAGCAAGACACATCCATCAGTCTGCTCGTAAGGTTCGTCAGGTGTTAAACGAGGTACGCGGAAAACAGGTTGAAAATGCAATTAATAGATTGCATTTTACACCTAAAAAAGCCGCTAAGATAATTGAAAAAACACTGCGTAGTGCTGTAGCTAATGCTGTGAACCGTGAAGGTTCAGAGGTCGATGCAGACAAGCTTTTTATTAAAGAAGCTTTCGTAGATGAAGGTCCGACAATGCGTCGCTTTCGTCCACGCGCCATGGGGCGTGCAACAATTATCAGAAAACGTACCAGTCACTTGACCATTGTGGTCGCAGAGAAAGAGTAGAGGAGTCGTTTTGGGTCAAAAAACACATCCAGTAGGTTTTCGTCTAGGCTTTAATAAGACTTGGAGTTCCAACTGGTTTGACGAGAAAAATTTCGCAGATAAATTGAATGAAGATATTCTTCTGCGTAAGTATATCCACAAACGTCTTGCACATGCTGCTGTTGACAAGATTGATATTCAACGGACCAGTAAGAAGATTACCATTTCCATTTCAACCGCCCGTCCTGGGATTGTTATCGGTAGAAAAGGTGAAGAGGTTGATCGTCTACGTGAAGAGATTCGCAGACTTACGAACCGTGAGATACAGATAAATGTAAATGAAATCAAGCGTCCTGAATTGAGCGCCCGCCTGGTCGGCAGAAATATTGGAGACCAGTTGGTAAAGAAGATAGCTTTCCGTCGTGCTGCGAAGAAAGCCATCCAATCTACCATGAGAATGGGAGCTGAAGGCATCAAAGTGACTGTATCTGGTCGCTTGGGTGGCGCTGAAATGTCACGTACCGAAACCTTCCATGAAGGCCGTGTACCGCTGCATACCCTGCGTTCTGACATTGATTATGCTCTCGTTGAGGCACATACAACTTATGGCGTTATTGGCGTCAAAGTATGGATTTGCAATGGCGAAGCTGTCGGAATCGCCGGTTAAGGGAGATTAGAACATGTTAATGCCTAGAAAGGTTAAATACCGTCGGCATCATCGCGGAAGAAAACATGGTAACGCAGCCAGGGGGAATGAAGTATCATTCGGTACCTTTGGCTTGAAGGCTCTTGAGGCAGGCTGGATCACCAGTCGTCAGATTGAGGCTACTCGTGTTGCTATCGTTCGAAAAGTGCGAAAATCAGGTCGGATGTGGATTCGAATATTTCCACAAAAGCCAGTCACGATCAAGCCTGCAGAAACACGTATGGGTAAAGGTAAGGGTTCACCGGAATATTGGGTGGCCGTTATCAAACCTGGACGTATTCTGTTTGAGGTTGATGGTGTTGATTCAGCAACAGCTTCAGAAGCTTTCCGGTTGGCCGGACATAAGTTACCACTTAAAACAAAAACCGTCGCTAGACGTGATATTCACGAGAGTTAATGATGAAGACTTCTGAAATTAAAGATATGTCAACCGAAGCCTTGCAGAATAGACTTGCTGACAACGAGACAGAGATGGCAAATCTTCGTTTCCAAAAAGCTTTACAACAGTTGGAAAAACCAACTCGAGTAAGGGAGTTGAGACGCGAGATTGCACAGATCAAAACTGTACTCCATGAGATGGAGCTCGGAATCCGTGAAAATAAAGGACAGGAAGCATGAGTGAGCGTGGAACACGTAAGGTTATCCAAGGAATTGTAACAAGCAATGCTATGGATAAAACCATCGTCGTTAAAGTGAGTCGCCGTTTACGCCACCCCCTTTATGGTAAATTCATCAAAAAGAGCAAATCTTTTAAAGCTCATGATGAAAACAATACTTCACGGGTTGGTGATGAGGTGAAAATTATAGAGAGTCGTCCAATATCTAAAGATAAGCGTTGGAGACTATTGGAAACCGTTAAGCAGGCTATTGAAGCTTAAGTGCAGGTGAATGAATGATACAACAAGAAACACGACTCGTAGTCGCTGATAATACAGGTGCCAAGGAAGTCCTCTGTTTCAAGGTTCTTGGTGGAAGCCGTCGTCGATATGCCTCTGTAGGTGATCTTATCGTCGTATCGGTGAAACATGCCATACCCAACAGTGCGGTGAAAAAAGGTGAAGTATCTACCGCAGTTGTTGTTAGAACTAAGAAAGAGATCCGACGTAAGGACGGTAGCTATATTCGTTTCGATGAAAATGCTGCTGTTTTACTGAACGCACAGGGAGAGCCCCGTGGAACACGTATCTTCGGACCCGTTGCCCGTGAATTGCGCGAGAAGAAACACATGCGCATCGTTTCTATGGCGCCGGAAGTGCTATAGGAGACAATGAGAATGAAGATAAAGAAAAACGATCAAGTTGTAGTTCTTGCTGGAACTGATAAGGGCAAGACTGGAAAAGTCTTGGCTATTTACCCAAAAACTGAGCGCGTGCTCGTTGAAGGTGTGAATTTTATCAAGAAACACCAGCGTCAAACTTCAGCAAACGCCCCTTCCGGAATTATTGAGAAAGAAGCTGCAATGCATGTTTCAAATGTAGCGTTGTTTCAAGATGGTAAGCCGGTCAAGGTTGGATTTAAATATTTAGATGATGGTCGCAAGGTACGCTTTCTAAAAGCATCCGGCGAAGTCATCGATCGATAAGGTGTGCGTATATGAGTGATTATACACCTAGATTAAAAGAAAAGTATAACGCAGAAGTTTCTCCTGCGCTTATAAAAAAATTCGAATATTCGAGTAAAATGCAGGTCCCCCAGGTTAAGAAAATTACGATTAATATGGGGTTGGGGAAAGCCAAAGAAGAACCACGGCGTCTGGAAGCGGCAGTTAGTGAATTGACTACCATCACCGGACAAAAAGCTGTTATTACGAAAGCCAAGAAAGCAATTTCTAACTTTAAGCTTCGTGCTGGAGATCCCGTAGGTGTAAAAGTAACTTTGCATGGTAAGAACATGTGGGAGTTCCTGGATCGTCTGATAGCAATTGCATTGCCCCGAGTTCGTGATTTTAACGGAGTTCCAAACCGTTCTTTTGACGGCCGTGGTAACTACAGCCTCGGTATCAAAGAACAACTTATCTTCCCCGAAATCGATTATGATAAAATCGAAGGTGTTAACGGGATGGATATCAGTATTACGACCTCTGCAAACACTGATGAGGAGGCCTTCGAGTTGTTGACAGCTCTTGGTATCCCTTTCAGGCGTAAGCAAGTATAGGAGCAGAATTAATTATGGCTAAAAAATCCCTGATCGCCAAAGCGAAACGAACCCCGAAGTTTGAAGTTCGAGGTTACAATCGGTGTCGTGTTTGTGGAAGACCTCGCGGTTATCTTCGCAAATTCGGACTATGTAGAATTTGTTTTCGTGAATTGGCACTTAAAGGTGAAATACCTGGCATTGTTAAGGCCAGTTGGTAAGGAGACCATTCAATATGTCTATGAATGATCCAATCGCTGATTTCCTGACCCGCATACGTAACGCCCAGCAAGCTGGACACCGTTGGACTGATATTCCAAGTTCCAACCTCAAGCTTCGCATGGCATTGCTTCTTAAGCTGGAAGGATATGTTAAAGATTTTGTTATTGTTGAAGACGATAAACAGAATGTATTACGTGTTTACTTAAAATATTCAAGCAAAGGCTCGCCGGTCATCACTGGCTTGACTCGTGTCAGTCGTCCTGGCCGTCGTCATTATGTACCTGCTGATAACTTGCCCCGTGTTCGTAATGGTTTGGGGATTGCAATCCTCACGACCAGCCGTGGCGTTATCACCGACAAGCAAGCTAAAAAAGAGTGTGTCGGCGGCGAAGTCCTCTGTCACGTTTGGTAAGCTAGAGGTTTATTGTGTCTAGAATTGGAAAAATGCCCGTCGTTATACCTGCTGGTGTCGAAATAAATATTAACGGAAATGTCATTGAGGCTAAAGGTCCCAAGGGCGTTGATGTTGTAGAATTTCAGACCTTGGTGAAGGTTGAGCAAGTCGAGAACGAAATTATTGTTACTCGTACCTCTGATGAAAAAGTTGCCCGTGCTGCCCATGGTTTAACACGCGCATTGATTAATAATATGGTTGCTGGTGTATTAACAGGATTCAGTAAAGATCTTGAGGTTATTGGTACTGGTTTCACTGTGTTAGCACAGAAGGGGGGCTTACTGATTAATGTAGGCTTTTCACATCCTGTGTTTATTGGTGAAATGGATGGTATTACCTATGAGGTTAAGAAGGGAAATACTTCCTTCACTGTGAAAGGTCATAATAAATATATGGTCGGTCAAATCTCTGCCAAAATACGTTCAATACGTCCTCCTGAGCCCTTCAAGGGAAAAGGTATTCGCTATAAAGACGAATATGTTCGACGTAAAGCCGGTAAAACCGTTGGAAAATAAAGGATTTAGCTGTGAAGTATCCTAAATCAGCAAAGCTTCTTAAAAGGCTGAAAAAGAAAAAAGCTCTGCGCGCCCGTTTATCGGGGACGGCAGAGGTACCACGTTTGGTTGTATTCCGCAGTAATCGTCATGTTTACGCTCAACTGGTAAATGATTTAGAGGGTCGTGTGATTCTCGGTGGAACTGATCTTCAAGAAACTGTCAGCAGTTTGCTTAAGAAGGACAGTAACAAAAGCGATGCCAGTGTCGTTCTCGGTAAAATTATTGCTGAAAAAGCTAAAGCACAGGGCATTAAAAAGGTCGTTTTTGACCGGAATGGGTTTAAATACCACGGCCGTGTTAAAGCGTTAGCAGATTCGGTTAGAGCCGAAGGATTGGAGTGTTAATGAAACGATCGATTAATCCCAGTGAAATCGAATTCAAAGAAGAAAAAGTCGTCAAGATCAACCGTGTTGCAAAGGTTGTGAAGGGTGGACGTCGCTTCAGTTTTAATGCTATTGTGGTCGTTGGAGATGGTAACGGTCACGTTGGTGTTGGCTTGGGTAAAGCAAACGAAGTAATGAATTCTGTTAATAAAGGTAAAGAGAACGCCAAGAAAAGTGTTGTTAAAGTTTCTATCGTCAATGGTACCCTTCCCCATGCTGTAATTGGGAAATATGGTGCTGGACGCGTAATGCTTAAACCGGCCTCTCCTGGTACTGGAATTATTGCTGGTGGTGCTATTCGTGCCATTATGGAACAAGTCGGAATTACCGATGTTCTTGCAAAAATTCTTGGTACTCGTAATCCTCACAATGTGATCAAGGCAACAATGGATGGGCTCGCCCAACTGAATGATGCTACTGAGATCGCCCGCAAACGTGGTATTACCATTCAGGAGTTATTTAACTAAAATGAATGCTAAGAAAAAAGTCGCTCAGATTAAGGTAACCCAATTTAAAGGGCTTATCGGTGAGAAAGAAAAAACAAAAAGAACTGTTGAAGCGCTTGGTTTAAAGCGTATCGATCACAGTGTTATTCATGAAGACAACGACGTTATTCGTGGTATGGTTTTCAAAGTGAAGCATTTGGTCACAGTGGAGAATGTATAAATGAAATTAGGTGATTTAAAACCAGCTGCTGGTTCCACCAAAAGAAGAAAACGCATCGGGCGTGGTAATGCTTCTGGTTGGGGTCGTAATGCAGGCCGTGGTGAAAAGGGTTATGGATCCAGATCTGGTTCAAAAAGTGCTGGATTATTCGAGGGTGGACAGATGCCTCTGCATCGTAGACTCCCAAAACGTGGTTTTACCAATCATTTTCGCAAAGTATATGAAATTTTAAACCTTCGTGATCTTGCTAGAGTAGAAGCATCTGTTATTGACGCAACTGTTTTGGTTGAAGCTGGTCTGATTAATAAAACAGATAGTTTGATCAAGGTCCTGGGAGACGGTGAACTCGATCGTGCTGTAGAGATTACAGTCGATGCTTTTAGCAAAACTGCTGAAGAGAAGATCACTGCTGCTGGTGGAAAGGTAACACGTAGATGATTGAAAAAATCAAAATTATCTTCAGGATTCCTGAATTAAGGCAGAGGATCCTATTCACATTAGGTATTATTGCCGTTTTTCGTCTTGGTAGTCATGTACCGCTCCCCGGTGTCGATGTTGACGTTTTGGGCGCAGCCATTGACAATTTGCAACAGGGTTTTCAAGGATTTCTAGGTTTATTTGATCTTTTCGCAGGTGGCAACTTTAAAAAGGCCACTGTGTTCGCAATTGGTATCATGCCTTACATCTCTGCATCTATTATTTTACAGTTATTGGGATCAGTAATACCCTATTTTCAGAAACTACAGAAGGAAGGCGAAGAGGGGCGTAAGAAAATTACGCAGATGACTCGCTACGCTACTGTTGTTATCGCAACCATGCAAGCTTGGGGAATTGGAATATTCCTCAGTAGTATGGAAGCCTCAATCGGTGGTGCTACAGCAAAAGTAGTTCCTGATGGCGGAGCTGGATTTATGGCATTGACTGTTATTACTCTGGTAACTGGTACCATGTTCCTGATGTGGCTCGGTGAGCAAATTACTGAACGCGGAATTGGAAACGGAATATCTTTGATCATCATGATTGGTATCCTTGTGAGATTGCCTCAGGTAATCTTTAAAGAAATCCATTATGTACAGAATGATGTTCATACGATTTTTACTGAGATTCTGTTAATGGGAATTCTCGTGGCTGTTGTTGCCGGAGTTATTCTGCTGACACAGGGTACACGTAAGATTCCTGTACAATATGCCAAGCGTGTTGTCGGACGTAAAGTTTATGGTGGGCAATCCACACATATTCCGCTGCGCATCAACACTGCTGGTGTAATGCCGATCATTTTTGCCCAAGCTATTCTTATGCTTCCAGGTATGATTGGAACTTATTTTTCTGATAGTCAATGGGTTGGGACGATGTTGAGATTGTTTGATTTCAATCATCCTTTTTACCTGACCGTATTTGGACTATTTATTGTGTTTTTTACCTACTTCTATACTGCGATTGCTTTTAATCCTGTTGAAGTAGCTGATAATATGAAGAAACAGGGTGGTTTTATCCCCGGAATTCGTCCCGGGAAAAGAACTGCCGAATACATCGATAATATTTTGACCAGAGTAACATTGCCAGGTGCAATCGCTCTAGCATTGATTGCTGTATTTCCTTCTATCATTGTCAATTTTTTGAATGTTGATTATGATGTTGCTAGTTTTTTTGGTGGAACCAGCCTTTTGATTATGGTTGGTGTAGCTTTAGATACATTGCAACAAGTTGAATCACACCTACTGATGCGCCACTATGACGGGTTTATGAAATCCGGCAAAATTCGTGGCCGTCGTCGGATGTAATTGGACTTATTGCGTTTTTTGATATGATTCGGTATAAATCAGAGAATGAAATTCGAACGATCCGGCGTGCTGCTAAGATCGTTCATGAAGCTCTTTTAGAGGTTGAAAAATCTGTTCAACCCGGAGTAACACTGCAAGAGCTAGATAGAATTGCAGAGGATTACATTATTAGCCAGGGAGCTATACCAGGTTTTAAAGGCCTGTATGACTTTCCTGCTACCCTTTGTTTATCGCCTAACGATATGGTTGTGCACGGCATTCCAGATAAAACAGTGCTCAATGAAGGTGATATCATCGGTGTTGATTGTGGTGCCATTGTAGATGGATATTATGGAGATCATGCCAAGACTTTTGCAGTCGGTAAGATCTCAGAGGAACATCAAAAACTCCTCGACATAACGAGGGAATCATTGCACCGCGGCATTGGGCAGTGCGTTCCGGGAAATCATCTTAATGACATTGGACACGCTATTCAGTCTTATTGTGAATCATTTGGCTATGGCGTCGTTCGAGAATTAGTTGGACATGGAATCGGTCAGAAATTACATGAAGATCCTCAAGTACCAAATTATGGTATTGCTGGGACTGGAGTGGAATTGAAGGAAGGTATGTGTTTGGCTATCGAACCGATGATAAATGCTGGTGTTAAAGAAATATTCACTGGCAAAGATGGATGGGCGATTATGACTCGTGATGGGAAATACTCGGCTCATTTTGAACACACTCTCGCTATTACAGCGAATGGTCCGGTTGTGCTAAGCACAATCGATGAAACGATATTTGATTAGGTAAGGGGCGTATGGCAAAAGAGAAAATGATCGTGGCAGATGGCAATATAATGGAGAATCTTCCGAATGCCTCCTTTCGCGTGAAACTCGAGAATGGTCATGAAGTTCGAGCTCATATCTCTGGTAAAATGCGAATGCATTATATCAAAATACTGCCAGGGGATAAGGTAACGGTCGAATTATCACCGTATGACTTATCTCGTGGTCGAATCACTTATCGATACAAATAACTAAATAGGACGTAGATCGATGAAAGTTAGAGCATCAGTAAAACCAATTTGCGATAAGTGCAAAGTGGTTCGCCGAAAAGGCAAGGTGTTAGTTATTTGCGAAAATCCTAAACATAAGCAAAGACAAGGTTAAGGAGTAATCACTTGGCACGTATAGCAGGTGTTGACTTACCCAGAAACAAGCAGCTCCAGTATGGGCTTACCTACATTTTTGGAATTGGCGATCATTTTGCCGGTGAAATATGTAAGAAGGCTGGTGTTGACCCGGAACTAAGAGTACAAGACCTTAACGAAGATCAGGTTAGAGATATTCGTGACGTCATTACGAAAGAATACCGGGTAGAAGGTGTGCTGAGAAATGAAACTCAGATGAATATTAAGCGCCTTATGGATATTGGATGCTATCGCGGATTAAGACATCGTCGTGGATTACCAGTGCGTGGGCAGAACACAAAGAACAATGCTCGCACACGTAAAGGTCGTAAACGCAATGTCGGAATCAAGAAGAAGGGTTAGGAGATAGTTAAGTGGCTAAAGCTCAAGCTAAATCCAGGAAAAAAAAGAAACTTAAGGTAGAGCCTGAAGGTATTATACATATCAAGGCTACCTTTAATAATACAATAATCAGTATTACTGATCGCAACGGAAATGTAATTGCGTGGGGCAGTGCCGGTGTTGCCGGTTTTAAAGGCTCTCGTAAGAATACCCCATTTGCCGCTTCTCTAGCTGCCGAAAAGGTAGGTAAAGAAGCTATGGATGCCGGATTACAGCGTGCTGAAATTCGGGTAAAAGGTCCTGGTGGTGGTCGTGAATCGGCCATTCGCTCTATAGCTGCATTGGGTCTCGATATTACAGCAATCAAAGACATCACACCCATCCCTCATAATGGGTGCCGTCCGTCTAAGAAACGTCGCGTTTAAGGAATCATAGACTATGGCACTTTTTAATGGACCCCGTGGTAAGATTTGTCGTCGGTTAGGATTTCAGGCTTTCGAGTCTCCGAAATTTGCCTCACCGACCAAAAATTATCCTCCGGGACAACACGGTCCGTCATATCGTCGCAGACCCTCTGAATATGGTTTGCAGTTAAAAGAAAAGCAGAAGATGAAATACCTGTATGGTGTTCTTGAAAAACAGTTTCGTAATTATTTCAAGAAATCCAACCTTAAAAAAGGTATCACAGGTCACAATCTTGTGGTTATGCTAGAAAGCCGTTTGGACAATACAGTGTATCGTCTTGGTTTTGCTAGAACACGTCGTCAGGCACGTCAGCTTGTGAATCATGGTCATTTTCTTGTGAACAACAAGAGAGTTAATATCCCTAGTTATCAGATGAAGCCAGGTGATATGATCCAGGTTCGCGAAAAGAGCAAAAAACTCGAGTTTATTCACGAGTCGATGCGTCGCGTACAAGGCGAAGGAAGTCATGCTTGGCTGAAGTTGGATAAAGCAAACATGGAAGGTATCTATGTTGAGGCTCCAGCTCGTGATCAGATCCATGATGAATACAATGAACAGCTCGTTGTTGAGTTGTACTCCAAGTAATAAGTGAAGAAAGGACATTATGCCTAATTTTCACATCCCTACCTCGTTTCAGATCAAAGACGGTGGTAGTGCAAATCAACAAAGTTTTGTTGTCGGTCCTCTTGAAAGAGGATACGGAGTTACCATCGGTAATGGATTGCGTAGAGTCTTACTCTCATCCATGCCCGGTGCAGCAATCACAAGTATCCGTATGGACAATGTTCTGCACGAATTTGCGACCATTAAGGGTGTAAAAGAAGATGTCACGGACATCATCCTAAACCTTAAAAGTGTTCGTTTTAAATTGTTGGATTCAAATCCGGATAAAGTTCAACTTACTCTGAAAGGCCCCCATATCTTCAAAGCTGGAGATATCAATACAGGGGACGATCAGTTTGAGATTCTAAATCCAGATCTACATATTGCTACCCTGAATGATGAAGCTGAACTCAGTATTGAGTTGCGGATTCAAAGAGGTCGTGGTTATGTACCAGCTGAGCAGAATAAATTGCCTGATTACCCAATTGGGACGATTTTTATTGACAGTATCTTTTCCCCTGTGGTGATGACTACCTATGAGGTAATTCAACTTCAAGGTGCTGAAGATGAAAATCTTGAAATGCTCGAGCTCACTGTTGAGACAGACGGAAGTCTTGCTCCTCAGGAAGCTGTAAATTATGCTGCAAAAATGCTCATTGATCATGTACGTATCTTTGTTACTGAAGATATCAAGTTGATTACAGAACCTGAATCTGAAATTGATGAAGAAGTTCTACGTATCCGCAATGAGCTAAAACGCAGTATTGATGAATTAGAATTATCCGTTCGTTCCTATAACTGCCTCCAGGCTGCTGAGATCAAAAATATTTCTGATCTGGTTAGCAAGGAAGAACAAGAGATGCTACGCTATAAGAATTTTGGGCGTAAATCTCTTACTGAGCTCAATGAAAAACTCGCTGAGCTTGGGTTGCATTTTGGAATGGAAATCGATAAATACATTTCAGAAGAATAGGCTGGTTTTAAAGTATGCGACATAGAAAAGATGGTAGAAAACTAGGACGGACAGCCAGCCACCGTAAAGCCATGTTGGCTAACATGGCGGCTAATCTATTCCTACACAAACAGATTCGCACTACACATCCTAAGGCACTTGAAGCACGTCGTTTAGCAGAAACGCTGATTACCAAAGCAAAAAAAGGTGATCTTCATTCTCGTAGACTTGTTTTGAAAATAATACCCCATAAAGATGTGGTAAAAATCCTGTTTGATGAAATTGCTCCGCAATATGCAGACCGCAATGGTGGTTATACACGCATCATCAAACTGGGACAGCGTAAAAATGATGCAGCTCATGTATCAATTCTAGCTTTAGTAGATTTTGATCCTTCTGCAGATGCCAAAAAGGCTCCTGCTAAGAAGGAAAAGGCTAAAGAAGTAGCAGCACCTGCTGTTGCTGAAGAAGCTACTACTGAACCTGTTGAAGAAGTGGAAGTGGTTACCGAGGAGGATGAAACTCCAGAAGCAACTACTGAGGAATCAGAGAAATCTGAAACCGAAACGGACAAATCCTGATCATTTGATTCTTATCTGAGAATTTGATGATTTCGAGATATTTAAAGGCAGGGATTATCCCTGCCTTTTTAGTTTTACTAGGTTTGGCCCAGACTGTCTATGCTCGCCCCGTTCAAGGGATATGGGTGGTCCGTCATTCAATTACCTCCCCACAAAAGGTTAGAAAACTGATAAGCTTTGCGTCCAGTAACGGATACACAGATTTATTTGTTCAAGTACGTGGACGTGGGGACGCTTACTATAATAGTCAAATTGTTCCGCGGTCGACTCTGTTGCCAAAAAATAATTATGACCCCTTACATGATCTTATTCCACTCGCGCAAGCACAGGGGATTAAGGTGCATGCCTGGGTAAACATGTATTTATCCTGGTCTGCCAGAAAATTACCCGCTGATCCAACCCACATTATTAATCGTCATCCCGAATGGTCTGAAGTGAATGGTCGTGGGAAATCGGATCTCGAATTTGTAGCACAGAATGGTAAAAATGGTAGGGAGGGAATCTACTTATCTCCACTCAATGATGATGTGAATCAGCATTTGCTAAACGTTATCAATGAACTGGTTCAAAATTACCAACTTGATGGTATCCATCTGGATTATGTGCGATTCCAAGATCGGGATTATGGCTATAACCGGGCAGGACGTAAAAAATTCCTGATGCAGTATAATGTTGATCCAATTACCCTCGGGAATGGCAAAGGCTCCTATTGGTATCGCTTGAATCCTGAGGATAAAGAGAAGTATTGGATTTATTGGAATGATTTTCGTCGGGATGAATTGAGTCAATTTATTGCTCAGATTCATCAAAATATTCAGCACATCAACCCCTCTGTCAAATTTTCCGCTGCTGTTAAACCCAATCCAGAGATTGCTAAAACACGGTTCTTCCAGGATTGGCCCACGTGGTTAAAAAATGGTAGTATGGATTTTGTTGTTCCTATGAATTATGCAAAATCTGATAAAGATTTTAAACGGGTTATGGGTGCTATGCAGAACGCAAATATTAATCAAGATCAGGTTATGATGGGGATTGCTACTTACAACCAGAGTAGTTTTCTTTCTAGTACAAAGATTGGAATTGCCAGGAAATCAGGGTTTCAGAATATGGTTATCTTTTCTTATGATACTTATGAGAAAGATCCTCGCTATTTTGATCAAATCCACCGTAGTTTAAAAAATTAGGAGCCACAATGAGTCGCATTATATCTCCGCCTACCGGGAGCAAATTAAATTGTAAAGGCTGGCATCAAGAAGCGGCCTATCGTATGATCCAACATAATCTCAGCCCCGATGTTGCTGAGAACCCAGATGAGTTGATCGTCTATGGTGGCTATGGAAAAGCAGCTCGAAACTGGGAAGCATTTGATGCCATCTTGAAAAGTCTCCTTGAACTGGAAAATGACGAAACCCTCATGATCCAATCAGGTAAACCCGTTGCAGTTTTCAAAACCCATACTGAAGCACCAAGGGTCCTCATTAGTAACTCCATGTTGGTACCTAAATGGGCTACTTGGGATCACTTTAATGAGCTCGATAAAAAGGGGCTGATGATGTATGGCCAGATGACGGCTGGGAGCTGGATTTACATTGGTACTCAAGGCATTCTTCAGGGGACCTATGAAACGCTGGCTTCCCTGGCAAAGATACATTACGGTGGTGATCTTACAGGTAAAATAGTCGTGACCGCGGGTCTTGGTGGGATGGGTGGAGCTCAACCCTTGGCTGTGACCATGAACAATGGTATCGCACTTGTGATCGAAATTGATCCAACACGCATCCAGAGAAGATTGGATACCAGGTATCTTGATAAATCGACCAAAGACCTGGCAGAAGCACTACAGTGGATAAATGAAGCTCAAGCGAAAAAGCAAGCACTGAGTATTGGACTTGAAGGAAATGCTGCAGATATTCTTCCAGAATTGATTACCCGTGGATTTATCCCAGATGTGGTCACTGACCAAACTTCTGCACATGACGAATTGCGTGGCTATTATCCCCACGGTATTAGTTTTAGTGATGCGAAAATATTAAGAGAATCGAATCCAGAAAAATACGTTGAGTTAAGCTATAAATCGATGGCCCGCCACGTGGAGGCTATGTTGGCGTTCAAGAAGGCTGGGTCTATTGTCTTTGATTATGGCAACAACATTCGCGCTCAAGCTGAAAAAGCTGGTGTGACCAATGCCTTTGACCTCGCTGGTTTTGTACCAGAGTATATTCGGCCTCTTTTTTGTGAAGGTAAAGGACCTTTCCGGTGGGTCGCGTTGTCAGGTGATCCAGAAGATATTTACCGTACAGATGAACTGGTTAAAGAATTATTTCCTGAGGATGAGGCACTTATACGGTGGATTGATATGGCTCGGGAGCAAGTGGCATTCCAGGGCCTTCCCAGCAGAATCTGTTGGTTAGGATATGGCGAGCGTGCAAAACTCGGTTTAGCGATGAATGAATTAGTTCGAAAAGGGGAAATCTCCGCACCTCTGGTGATCGGACGTGATCATCTTGACTCTGGTTCCGTTGCTTCTCCAAATCGCGAGACAGAAGCAATGAAGGATGGTTCTGATGCAGTCGCTGATTGGCCCATTCTAAATGCCTTGGTCAACGCTGTTGGAGGCGCAAGCTGGATTTCAGTACACCATGGGGGTGGTGTAGGAATGGGATATGCTATTCATGCCGGTATGGTCATTGTGGCTGATGGCTCCAAAGAGATGGATGAACGCTTGAAACGGGTATTGACAACAGACCCTGGTATGGGGGTTGCCCGTCATGCTGATGCCGGTTATGCTGAAGCAATCGAGGTAGCCAATGAACGCGGTGTTAAATTACCGATGATCAACGGCTAGTTCGGTCACACCCCATATATTTTACCTAAGCTAATAGGTGGATGTATTCTCTAAAACTTCGTGATCCCGTTCACTCTCTAGCTAGAAAGGACTCACTACGAAAACTTTAGCAAAGATCAAAGGCATTACCAATATTGGCCAATGGGTAACCTGGAATCCTGAGACTCACCAAATGGAAGTGGGACAGGGAGGCACCTGGCTAATCGAAAACGGCCATTTTAGCGAATATCGAACACAGAAATATTCAGATCCAGACTTCTTGGATGCACAAGGACAATTGCTGACGCCTGGTCTCATTGATTCACACACACATCCCGCTTTTGCAACGACTCGCGAACTCGAATTTGAGATGCGATCACAGGGGAAAACATATCAAGAGATCGCCGCAGCGGGTGGGGGAATTTTAAATTCGGTTGAGAAACTGAGAGCGTTGGGTGAACCAGAATTGACCGACCTGGTCGCGCAAAGACTGGATATGATGTTAGCCCATGGTACAACAACTGCCGAATGCAAAAGTGGATACGGATTATCCATGGATGCAGAGCTTAAATCTTTGAGGGCTATCAGAGCAGCTTCAGAAAGATCATACCTCCAAACCTTCTCCACTTTCCTGGGCGCCCATGAAATTCCCATTGAATATCGTGAGGACCGTGGGTCCTATATCGATTTGCTGATTAACAAAATGATACCTCAGGTCGCCTCTGAAAAACTGGCGGAATATTGTGATGTATTTTGTGAGGAGGGAGTATATACCCCGGAGGAAACGCGACAGATTTTGGAAGCGGCCCGGAACCACGGGTATCAACTAAAATTCCATGCCGATGAATTTGTGTCCACTGGGGGTGCTGAACTTGCCGTGAATCTAAAGGCCCTCTCTGCGGACCACCTGATGGCTATTTCTGATGCAGGAATCCAAGCCTTGGCTGGCTCGGATACGGTTGCCACACTTTTGCCGGGGACTACTTTTTTTCTAGGGAGCAACACTTGGGCACCAGCCAGGAAAATGCTCGATGCAGGGGTAACCATCGCTTTAGCAACAGATTTTAACCCAGGTAGCAATATGAGTCTTTCGATGCCCTTTGTGATGACCCTGGCTGTGATTTATCTACACCTCACACCATTGGAAGCCTTAGAAGCGAGCACCCATGGTGCTGCCCAAGCTCTGGGGCTTACCGAAACGCATGGGGCAATCCACAAATCTTATGCAGCAAATGCCATTGTGTGGAATCTTGAGAACTATCGTCAGCTACCCTACTTCTATGGTGTAAATCAAGTTTCTAAAGTTGTGACTCAGGGACAACATGTTCTTTAGGAACTCCTGAATTCAAGGGAGATAGAAAGCCATATCGCTTGATTCAGCCCAAGTGAAATGTATATTGCTCAATCGAAAAATGTCTGAATTGGAGGACTTTGCTGTGCGTCTCAAAAAACTAGTTCTAATCCTATTAAGTTTAATAATCCTCGCTTCTTTTGGTTTTGGTCAATCAAGTTCTGCCATGTACAAAGAAGCTCAAAAAATATTTAAAAGTTATCGTTACCAGGTTGATTACGCTGATTTTCAGTTAAAGACCTATGCAGAAAACGGTCATACTATCTTGCAGTTATTGGTTATCGTCAAATCAGGGCGTAATCATTTTGATGAAGCGTTACTCGTGGCTTACGCTGCCAGTGGTGCTGCCATCAAAAACACCAAAACAGCTGTGGATCGGGTGAGTGTTGTTGTAAAAGTTCAATATAAAGATGAGGTCTCGATTGCCGCAACGGCAGATGCTGAAGATGTCATTAAATTATATGACCAAACAATGGATGTTTCTACATTTATGGGGAGACTCACCTGGTATTAGTCTAACCTGGATTAAATGTTAGCATTTTTAAAGGCGGGGATTTTGATCCTCGCTTTTTGTAAGTAATACCAATTTCAATTCCAACTGGCACCTAACGTGTCATACTTCGAGAGCCTCAGCAAGACACTTTTGCTTGTCTCCCTGAGGCTCTCGAAGGGTAATGACTCCTCAACGTAAAGGGTCATTTGGAAGTGGAAATGGCTTAACAGATTTGAGGTAAACATGCAGTCACAAAGAAATATTCTCCTCCTACTCTTATTGGCATTACTCCTGACAAGTTGTTCAGGATTGTTGGGGCCAGATATCAAACCTGCATTGGATTACACTGAAGCAGGAAATCATTCCTTAGCTCTAGACCACTATGAAACAATCATTTCAGCAGAAAAAGCCAATGCAAAAGTGTATCGACTGGCTTATGAAAGTGCTTTTAAATCAGGCAAACGAGTGACTGCAGCAAAATACTATGAGCTTGCACTTCAGAAGGGGTATGCTGCTGATTCATTAAAATCTCTGGCAACAAACCTGTGGTATGCCAGGAGCCTGAAACTTATGGGCCAAAATGAATGGAAATCTGCCAGAAAAGCTGCTTCCCAGATTGACCTCCTAGCTCCTGATTCAAAACAGGAAAAATTTCTCACCCTTGTTCTTGCAGGAAAAAGTAAATATGATAGAGGGGCACATAAGGGGTTGTGGGACGCTGTCAGTGACTATAGCAAATCCAGTAATTATGACAGTCAGAGTGGTTTGCCCTATTTCTTGATGGGACAGGCAAGATATAAGAATGATCGAAATGATTATGATGCAGCACTTGAAGATTATTACCAGGCCATCACCATTGAACCCAATGGCACCTTCTCAGCTCAAGCCCGATCAGAAATTAAAAAGATTGAGGCTGTTAAAAAGAAGATGAAAGCCTTCTGGGGCAAGTAAGCTATTCATGACCTAACTTGACGCCCTATAGTCCCAAACCCCCAAACTTTCCAACATCCCACCAAAACTTTACTTCTTTTTAAAGATCCTGGCCTTTTCAAATCTGTTTTCAGTTCCTTCTCTCATGCGGGTGATATTTGAGCGATGGGTGAAAACGATAAATATAGGAATAAGAAGTGAAAATACGCGTAAAGTGAGCGAAATATGAGCATCTGGAGCTATGCCACCCATGATAAAAAGTGTAATAGGAAGTGCAGTTGCTGCAAGCATGCTTCCTAATGAGACAATCCCTGTAGTCATCAAAGTCGCAATAAATACCAGAATACAGATCGGAAGTGCAATAGGGAAGAGTGCAACCAACATTCCTGCAGCAGTTCCGACACCTTTACCCCCTTTAAACCCAGCGAATATTGTGTAGGTATGCCCTAAAATAGCTGCAAATCCAGCTATAATCATAAGTAGATCAGGATTGTTGGCAAATAGGATCGAATCCGAATGAAAGCTGCCAACGAGATAGGCCGGGAGCCAGCCTTTGAAACCATCTACCAGCGTTACAAATAAAGCAGGTTTCCATCCAAAGGTTCTAAATACGTTAGTGGCTCCAGCGTTGCCTGAGCCGTGTTCGCGGACATCTTTTTTGTATATTAATTTCGATACGATGATACTTGTTGGTGTTGATCCCATGAGATAAGCGATTAAGATGACAATAATCAGTTCTAGCATATCCTGTTTCCTTTTTTATTAAGCGGCAATATAAACCGGGATAGAAAAATTCAAGATGCAAAAAATTGCCTGCCTGCTATTGTTCATCCCAGAACGCATTTTTCTACCTAATTTACCCTGCTGTGTACTGAAGAGCGATGCCCACAGCACCGATTCCAGCATGAACACCCAAAGCTGGGCAAAAATCAGAAATAAATACCTCAGCATTTGGGAAAATATCAGAAAAAGTTCTTCGATAAATTTCCGCAACTTCAGGGTTCATTCCATGGACGATTCCAATTCGCTTGATGGTCTTCTCACGTGTCCGTTTGAGCACAAATCGTTGGAATTTCTGGAAAAGATTATTCCTGCCAAAGGTGACACCGCAAGGCTTTAAATAACCCCCTTTGGTAATCGTGAGGACGAGATTGAGTTTCAGGAAATCAATAATTCGTTTTTTGTTTACACTCAAACGGCCACCACGTAATACGGCATCCAGGGTCTCGAGACCAATAAAAATCTCTGTATCGAGAATGGTTTGTTCAACCAGTTCAATGATTTTGGAATATTCGAGACCGTCTTCGATAGCCTCTGCAGCCTCCAAGGCAATAATACCTGTCCCCGCCGATATTGACATCGCATCGAGGAGTTTTGCCTCTCCCTTGAATGAGACCTTTTCCAAAGCAGCGTTTGCATTTTGCATTGTACCACTTAAAACTTGAGGTAGATGTAGGGAAATGACAGATTCATAATGTGAAGACAGAAACTGATACATCCGTCTAAAGTCAGCAGGAGGGGGTTGGGATGTTTGAGGATGCGTTTGGGATGAGGTCAAGCGGCGGTAGAATTCTTCATTGGTGATGGTCACACGGTCGATAAACTGTTCCTTACCAAAATTTAATCTAACCGGAACCACATGCATGTGATGCTTCTCTAGTATTTCCGGTGGTAGGTCACAGGTTGAATCAACCACAAGAGCGATTCGCTGCTCCGATCGGGCACTTTTGTTTTGCTCACGCATATCATCAACTTTTTGTTGTTGGACGACACCAAACTGCTCGAGCTCTGAAAAAAGTGCACCAGGATTCTTGGTATGGATATGGATTTTTGCTCGCTTTTTGGTACCTGCGATTACAATGCTATCGCCCTTATCCCTTAATGAATTATTGAGCTGTTCACGTGAGATATCCTCGCCAACCAGAATACACTCTGTACAATAGGGATTGTCCAAGTTTTCCATAATCTGGTCACTCATCTCTAACGCTACGCTTGAAAATTCAGTATCGATATACGGTGGGCGACGGATATCACCCGTATTCATATAGCTCATTACTCCTTGGAGGATACTCAAAAATCCCTGACCGGCAGCATCAACTACACCAGCATCTTTGAGCACTTTTAACTGATTGGGTGTGTTATCTAGGGCTTTTTGGGCCGCATCCATAGCGAGTTCCCAAACTACCTGGAAATCAGCCCGAGTCTGGGAGGCCACCCTAAATTGGTCACTCCAGGCTCTTAATACTGAAAGAATAGTTCCTTCAACTGGATCCATCAGAGCCTGGTAGGCCTCCTCTACCGCTAAAGTAGCTGCTCCAGAAAACTGGCTCGTGTTTACTTCTGTAAAGGAAGATAATCCGGTACTCAAGCCTTGAAAAAATTGAGCCAGGATGACACCAGAATTACCCCGTGCATTATCCAGAGCCGCTTCAGCTACGAGTGAGCTTAATTTGTTTAGAGCGATGTGTTGGTGCGGTTTGATATGTTCAATTACACCCATTAATGTAAAGGCCATATTGGTCCCGGTGTCGCCATCTGGAACAGGGAAGACATTTATTTTGTTCAAATAATCTTGATCGTCAAGTAAACTTTGAATACCTGCATACAATACTCGATAGTATCTGATACCGTCTAGGTAGGCTATTTTCATCTGACCCTCTTCATTGGAGGTGAATGGATTAAGGTTTCTTTTTAATGAATTAGAGCATGATTTGCTGATGGAATATAAACTAAAACTCTGAATCCTTGCAAAGAATAAAAATCGTATCTTTAGCTCAGGATTCCTCCAGAAAATGTTTGGGAATTGCTTTTTCAACTATCATATTTGCACGTTCGTTGACTTGATGAACTTTGGTTTTATAAAAAGCTGTATATGTTATATGCAGGTATAAAACCCAAATCACCACACAGGTTTGTACCTGTTGGTGGCAACATAAATTGAGATAGACCATCACAGGAGGTTTTATGTCTCTAATCATTACCGATGAATGTATTAACTGCGGTGCTTGTGAACCTGAATGTCCTAATGAAGCAATTTCTGAAGGCGATGAGTTTTACGAGATCGACCCTGAGCTCTGTACTGAGTGTAAAGGTCATTTTGATGAATCACAGTGTGTTGAGGTTTGCCCCGTAGACTGTATTCCAATGGGTGTTGTGGAAACTGATGAAGTTCTCATGGCCCGTTACAAAAAATTGACTGGCTGATTTTACTTAATCGTTTTAAACGGTTATCCAGTTACTTTTAAAAGGTCTCCCAAACGGGAGACCTTTTGCTTTTTGTCAACATTTAGAAGCAAACCCAATGGGTGAATATTATCATCCATATCACGCCTAAATCCTGAGTTGAAATTAAACAGTTCCACTATCATTTTCCCTGCATCTGATGAATTGAAAACTATATTAGCGGGCTATGAAAGTTAAAGGATAATTAATATTATGAGTGATGATAAACTTAAAGCGCTTCTACAGCAGGTAAAGTACCCAGGTTTCAGTAAAGATATTGTAGCTTTTGGGCTCATCCAGAATGTAGAAGTTTCAGATAATAGTGTTCAACTTGGTATAAAATTTTCCAGTGAAAAGGAAGCTGTTCGAAAGGAAATTCTCGAAAACCTTGAAAAGGTTTTGCGAGATGGTGGCTATGATAAAATTAGTATTGAAGTAATTCAAGCCTCAGCACAACCAGCTCAAACAGCTCCCGAGTCCAGTGCCCCTCCAGGTATTCCAGGTGTCAAGCACACCATCGCTGTCGCAAGTGGTAAAGGCGGTGTTGGGAAATCTACAGTTGCAGCAAATCTTGCAGCAGCTCTCCGCAAACAGGGACATTCAGTTGGTATTCTTGACCTCGATGTATTTGGCCCGAGCTTGCCTATCACCATGGGTATTCATGAAGTGCCAAAGGTCTTAGAAGGCAACAAGCTTCAGCCCGTTAGACAATATGATATGGACCTTATGTCGTTGGGGTTTTTGCTCACAGATAGCTCCCCAGTCATCTGGCGTGGTGCTATGGTTACCAAAATGGTTTCACAGTTTTTATTCGATGTAAATTGGGGTGATTTGGATTACCTCATCCTTGATTTACCACCTGGAACCGGCGATGTTCAACTCACCCTTGTACAGCAGGTTGCTTTGACGGGTGCTGTCATTGTCACCACACCACAGGATCTTGCGTTAAAGGATGTTGAACGTGGTGCTAATATGTTTGAAAAAGTAAATACGCCTGTCTTGGGAATTATTGAGAATATGTCCTATCATATTTGTACAAATTGTGGTCATAAGTCTCAAATCTTTTCAACGGGTGGTGGCGAAAAAGAGAGCAAGCGGTTAGACGTTCCTCTCTTGGCTAAGATTCCATTGAATGAAGAGATTATGGAAGCGGGTGAACAGGGTAAACCATTGGTTATTCATCTTCCAGAGTCTGAAGGGGCCAAGATTTTTCGTGAGATTGCTGATAAGGTACACGAACTCGTAAACTGATTATCTGCATGATCACTAAAGAACAAATATTGGAAGCTTTACAAAAGGTCTATGATCCTGAGATACCGGTAAACCTGGTTGATTTAGGCCTGATTTATAATGTTGATGTCATGGATCAAATTGTCAAAATAAAGATGACTTTAACAGCAACTGGCTGCCCCATGATGTCTAAAATATCTGAGGATGTCCGAATTGCTGCGGAAGCATTGGATGGGGTTGAAGAAACCCAGGTAGAAATTGTTTGGGAACCACGCTGGAGCCCAGAGCTGATTAGCCCTGCAGGACGAATCGCTCTTGGGATGCAATAGATGGGTACGAAATTGGCAAAAGTAGATTTGGCTCAACTAAAATCTGATGTTTTAGCCCATGGCGAGATGCCAAAGCATGTTGCTATTATCATGGATGGAAATGGCCGTTGGGCGAAATCTAGATCTCAGCCAAGGATTTTTGGACACAGAGCCGGTGTTAAATCTGTCAGGAATATTACAGAGATTGCTGGAGAACTGGGGCTGGAAACGCTTACACTCTACACCTTTTCCAGCGAAAACTGGAATAGACCCAAACTTGAGGTTTCAGCTTTGATGAAGCTTCTATTGGATACGATCACCAAAGAAGTTGATGACTTACATCGCAATAACGTCAGGTTGACGGTGATCGGGGATTTAGAATCGATGCCAAAGGGTCCTCGTAAAGGGATGCTTGATGGAATTGAAAAAACAGCTGGAAACACAGGCTTAAACCTGAACCTTGCTTTAAACTATGGCAGCAGACAAGAAATTCTTAAGGCTGTTCAGTCCATAGGCAAAGATATTGAGGCAGGGGAACTTAAATCTACTGATATCAGTGATGAACTGATTTCACAAAAACTGTATACGGCAAACATTCAAGATCCTGATTTATTGATCAGGACCAGTGGAGAATTCAGGTTAAGTAATTTCCTTTTATGGCAGTTAGCGTATACAGAAATATTTGTTACACCTGTGTTTTGGCCGGCTTTTACAGAAAAAGATTTTTTGGAAGCAATTAGCGATTATCAAAAAAGGGAACGAAGATACGGACAAGTTAGTGAACAAATTCAAACTTAGAACGTTCGTTTAGATATGAAAAAAAATATTATACACATTGCAGGTCTTCTCTTAATCACATCCGTGCTTCTGGGACAACAGGCCGTCACGATCAAAATTGCTAGTATTGATGTCATTGGAACCAAGACTGCAGCGCCAGAAGTTGTTATCTCAGCATCAGGTCTACACGCAGGGATGGAAGCAAATCAGGAAGCCTTTTCTGAAGCGATAAAACAGTTATGGAGTCTAGGCCTATTTTCTGATGTTAAGATTCTTACAGATCGGGATAGCCCCGATGGTGTCTTCCTTATCATCTCCGTTGAGGAGTATCCTCGATTGGATAAAATCGTCCTTGAAGGCAATAAGAAAATTAAAACCGAAGATATAGATGAGGCACTTGGTCTCCACCCTGGTCAAGCTTTGACACCCTTCATTGTTTATGAGAGTCAACGCATCATCCAAAAACTTTATTATGAGGATGGCTATCTCTTAGCCGAGATAGAACCCAGTACCTTTGAAGGCGATAAAGAAAATTCACGCGGTGTGAAATTCGATATTATTGAGCATAAAAAAGTTTCTGTCGGTGAGATCCATTTTTCTGGAAATACACAGCTTTCTAATCGTAAGCTGAAAAAGAAGATGGAGAAAATTAAGGAAGAACGTTGGTGGAAGTTTTGGGCTGACACTGAATTTTCAATCGATAATCTTCGAGACGATGAACGGGCGATTGAATCCTATATGCATTCCCTGGGATATCGTGATGCTGAAGTTTTAGGTGATAGTCTCTATTATTCAGAAGATCTGAAAAAGATGTTTTTCCAAATCGAGCTTTATGAGGGTGAAAAATATAAGTATGGGGCAGTAAAGGTTACCGGAAACACCGTTTTTGAGAACGAAGATATATTATCGGCTCTAGGGATTTCTACTGGTGACCAGTATAACTCAGAAAAACTCATGGAAGCAATCGAGATGGGAGTTCGAGGCCCATATATGGATAAGGGATATCTATATGCTCAGATTAATCCGATTGAGATGCCCATCGCTAAAGATACAATTGATTTGACCATTGAAATTGCTGAAATGAACCCCGTTCATATCCGTCAGATTAAAATTATTGGCAACGATAAAACCAAAGAAAATGTGATCCGGCGTGAATTGAGAATATTCCCTGGGGATTTATTTAGTCGTACAGCTCTCATGCGCTCTCAACGCGAGGTCATGATCCTAAATTATTTTGGAAATGTTGTTCCCGATGTGATTCCTTACGATGAAGATGAGATAGATCTTGTCTTTGAGGTGGAGGAAAAAAACACAGGAACTGCTACAGCGAGTGCTGGCTACAGTGAACGTGATGGGTTTATCGGAACTGTTGGGCTTCAATTTCCTAATTTTCGCGGAAATGGTCAGCAGCTTTCTTTTAACTTCCAGCGAGCCTATAGTTATGAGGCCTTGTCTATAAGTTTTGTTGAGCCATGGCTCTTTAATACGCCAAACCTGCTTGGAGTCAGTGTTTTCGATCAGGACCGTAGTCAGGGGACAGACACATATTCAGCCTTCTCCACCGATAGCTACTCAACCCCTTATGATGTCCACACAACGGGTGGATCAATTACATTTGGTCGTCGTTTTCAGTGGCCAGATAACTATTTTAGGGGTCGTTGGACCTTCCGGGGAGCTGTAGATCGCTACGATCTGGATAAGATCTATTACCAGAGTATTTTTGATCGTGTAAATCCAGCGCATCTTGAACAAACTTCAGGTATCAGCTTGAATCAGACCATAACACGTGATTCACGAAATGCACCTGAATTTCCAATTAGTGGTTCAGTCTTGACCTTGAATTCTGTCTATAGCGGACAACTTCTTGGGGGGAATGAAAGTTTTTTCAAACAGAAGGCCAGCCTGGAATGGTATACACCTATTTGGAAAGATAAGTTAACCATGCGGAACTATTTTGAGGGAGGATTCCTCACTCAACTCGAGACAGATTCTACCCACATCATTCCTTATGATGAGTATTTCTTTATGGGAGGAGCAGGTCTCATCTATGGTAGTGCCTTGCGTGGATATGCTGAACGATCTGTTGGAACCTTGGATGGTGATGCTTATTTTGGTGGGATGGCCTCTTTCAAATATACCTTGGAGGCACGGTTTTTACTGTCACCTAGTCCAATGATGTATTTAATTGGATTTGCTGAGGCAGGAAATGTATGGGACAGTTTTGAATCAAGCAGTCTTTTCGATCTGAAACGGGCCGCTGGATTTGGTGGAAGAATTATTATGCCGCCGCTTGGAATGTTGGGTATTGATATTGGATGGGGTTTTGACAATGATCCAGTACCTGATTGGAAATCACCGGAATACCATTTTATTTTCGGTCAACAATTTTAGAAATATCGGTTAAGGAGATACCATTTTGAACAAAACTACTATCCGCTTGATTTTACTGTTAGTACTATCAATGGCGGCATTCGGACAGAAATACGGTTACATCAATTCTGAATATATCCTCTCTCAATTTGAAGAGTTTCGTGAAGCACAGAGCAAATTAGAAGTTGAAGGCCGTAAGCTGGAGAAACAGTATTACGATATGGCTGCCACTCTGGATAGCCTGCAGCAAGAATATGAACGCCAAAAGTTTTTAATGACCGAGAGTAATCGCGCTTCTAAAGAAAACGAAATGAAGCAACTTGCTGAAACGATTCAACGGTTTCAGGTTGAAAAGTTAGGCCCTCAAGGTGAATTTTATCAAAAGCAGCAAGCGCTCGCGGATCCCGTATTGCAGAAGATAAATACTGCGATTAAGCAGGTTGGTGAAGATGGAGGCTACGATTTCATTTTTGACACAGTTGCCGGGAATATTTTGTACGCACAGGATAAATTCGACCTTACTGAAAAAGTATTAAAGGAGCTCCATAAATAAGGAGCTGGTCATTTCTTTGACGATAAAATTAGGTGATCTAGCTCAGGCAATTGGTGCTAGGCTAGATGGAGAAGAGGGTGTAGAGGTCTCAAAATTAAATGAGATTCAGTTTGCCACATCTTCTCAGGTATCTTTTTTATCGAATTCTAAATATCTAAAATACGTAAAATCTACAAAAGCCGCTGCCCTGATCGTTGCTGAGGACTTGGAGCTTGATTTTCCAAATCTTCTGAGGTCTTCCAACCCAAAACAGAGTATGCTCAAGGCTTTGGAACTTTTAAACCACAAAAAAAGAGTGGCTCAGCCTGGTATCCATTCATCAGCTGTAGTTTCGACAAAAGCCAGTCTTTCAAAATCGGCAGAAATTGGCCCTGGTGTTGTCATTGGGGACGGTGTTACAATCGGTGAGAATGTACTCATTGAAAGTAATGTAATCGTACAAGCCGATAGCCAATTAGGGGATGATACTCACATCTATCCTAATGTTACAATCTATGAAGAGAGCATTATTGGCAAAAAATGTATCATCCATAGTGGTACAGCTTTGGGTAGCGATGGGTTTGGGTTTGCTGTTGAAGATGGTGCAATACACAAAATTCCCCAAACTGGTAATGTGATTCTTGGTGATCAAGTGGAAATCGGTGCCAACTGCGCTATCGATCGTGGATCCATTGGACCCACAACCATAGGTGATGGGACAAAACTTGATAACTTGGTCCATATCGCTCACAATGTACATATTGGAAAAAATTGTTTTCTCACTGCTCAGGTTGCCATTGCAGGGAGTACCACCATGGGTGATCGTGTTCAGATGGGTGGGCAAAGTGGTGTGATTGGGCACCTAAATATTGGTGATGATGTTTCCATCGCGACCCGCGGTGGGGTAACTCATGATATTCCAGATGGTGTGATGGTCAGTGGCTTTCCAGCTCGTCCCCATCGAAATGAACTGAAAATAGAAGCTATTATTAAAAAATTACCTGAACTGTATTCCACCGTTAAAATGCTTGAAAAACAAGTAAATAAACCCTAAGTGGTCGGTGGCTAGGAAGTAAAGGACTTGAAGTAGATGCAGGATAGAAGAGAAAATCAGAGAAGTATAAAAAAAGCAGTTTCAGTTGCTGGGATCGGTTTACACACAGGTGTGCAAACTCGATTGACATTTAAACCCGCTGCTGAGAATACAGGTATTCGGTTTTTAAGAACAGATGTTCCAAATGCAAAACCAATTCCTGCGGATATTGACCATGTTGTTGATATATCCAGAGGAACGACGCTTGAGCATAACGGAACTCGAATTCATACAACCGAACATGTTCTGGCGGCGATCAGCGGTCTGGAAATCGATAACATTTTGATTGAATTGGACAACAAAGAGCCACCTGTTATGGATGGCAGTGCAATTCCTTTTGTTGACATTCTTTTGGATGCTGGTTTTGAGGAACAGGAAGCAGTCAGGGAATATTTGGTTCTAGATAAAACCATTACTTACTCCGATCCCGACAAGGGTGTGGATATTCACGCGCTTCCTTCAAATCAATTTCGAGTTACCTTTTTGATTGATTACAAGCTTCAATCATTGGGGACCCAATACATGTCCTTTTATTCCCGGGAGCAGGATTTTGTGGAACAGATCGCACCTGCTAGAACCTTTTGTTTCCTCCATGAAGTGGAAGAACTAAAAGCTCAGGGTTTAATCAAAGGGGGCAGTGCTGATACCGCCCTTGTTATGATTGATCGTAAGATTGAAGAGTCTGAACTAGACCGCTTGCAGAAATTATTCAACATTGATGAAAAATTGATCCAAAGCGAAAATGGTATTCTTAATGGAAAAAAATTACGTTCCAAGACAGAGCCTGTTCGCCATAAAATATTAGACCTGATTGGTGATCTCGCTTTACTGGGAATGCCTATTCAAGGACATATCACGGCTGCGAGAAGTGGACATGCCAGCAATGTTGAGCTGGTTCGCCTGCTTAAAAAAGAATATGAGAAGCAAATCCTGGCCAAACGTTTTCAAAGACGTCCCAGAGAACGCCAAATCGTATTTGATACTGAAGCTATCATGCGCATTTTACCTCACCGCTATCCCTTCCTGTTAATTGATCGGATTATTGATTTTACCCCAGGTGAGAAAATCACAGCGATCAAAAATGTGACCATGAATGAACCTTTCTTTCAAGGGCATTTTCCTGGGAAACCAGTGATGCCTGGTGTCTTGACATTGGAGGCAATGGCTCAAGCTGGTGGCGCTTTGCTCCTCAATGCAGGTGAAGAACCTGAGAATAAGCTCGTATTCTTTTCAGCGATCAATAATGTGAAATTTCGCAAGCTCATTGAACCCGGTGATCAAATTATTTTTGAAGTCGAGTTGGTAAAATTCCGTTTACGCTCAGCTAAGCTCAGAGGAATGGGGTTTGTTGATGGAAAACTTGTTGTTGAAGCCGATCTGATGGCCTCAATCGTGGATCGCTAAAAATGAGCTCTCGAATCCATCCTACCGCGCTAATCAGCCCTGATAATGTGAAAATAGGCAAAAATGTAATCATTGGTCCCTATGCAATTATCGAAGAAAATGTTACGATCGGTGACGGCTGTATTATCAAAGCCCATGTGCTCATAGGTGCAAGAACAACTCTTGGAAAAAACTGTAGGTTGTTCAATGGGGCCGTGGTTGGTGAGATTCCACAAGATTTAAAATATGCTGATGAAGAAACCGAAACGATTTTAGGTGACAATGTTATCGTCCGAGAATACTGTACGATCCACAGAGGGACAACTGATCGGTGGAAAACGACCATCGGAAACAATGTTCTGATTATGGCTTACACACACATCGGACATGATTGCCAAATCGGAGAGAATGTGATCATCGCTAATTCTTGCAACATGGGTGGCCATGTAGAAATTGGTGATTTTGTGATTATTGGCGGTGCCGTACCGATTCATCAATTTGTAAAAATTGGAAAACATGCTTTTATTGCAGGAGGGTTTAGAATTACCAAAGATGTGCCTCCCTATATTCGAGCCTCAAATTCTCCATTGACCTACAATGGCTTGAATTCGGTGGGACTTCATCGACGAGGTTTCCCCTCCGAGTCAATTAGCCATATCAAGCGTGCCTATAAAACAATATACCGCAGCCACATAAATGTTTCCCAAGCCGTTGAGAAAATTCAAAGTAACATGGACATCACACCAGAGATCAGTGAAATCCTTACGTTTATTGAAGAAAGCTCTCGGGGCATAATTCGGGGATAACGGGCCTGGGGGTTCGCTCTCATACTTAAATATTCTTTGATGTCATTTTCTACCAGACTTCACATACTCATATTTCTCATGGTTTTACCTTATACTACAAGGGCTAGTAACAGTTTCCCCGCGTGGCAAGATACATTAGTCTTCCATGCTGACCTTCGATCTGCAGCCCTGATTACGAATTTACCAAATCCAAGTGGTGAAGACTACTTTATCGGTTTTAGTACTGCTATAGCTGGGTTTCATTCTGAGTCTGGAGAAACGCAAATGATTCCCGCAGCTCGAGTGAGTATATATCCGACACCAGGTTATAATTTATGGGCACAGTTTGCAAAATGGCCAGGGGAACTTCCGGCATTTTCAGTTGGTACAGGGGTTCAGGTTGAGTTTCCTGGGGATAATATCCGCCTCCGAAAGGCTATTGGTTTAACCTGGAATGAACTCCATACCGAGCAATTTATACAACGGGATATCACTGCACATGCCCTGTATGGCAGGACTCAGGATTCATTTTATTATGGGCTGATAGGGAGCTTTAATTCGCAACATGTTCTGGTCAAAAATGGGAATGAAATTCCGGATTTTGATGAATCCTTTATGCAAGTAATCCCCTATATTGGCTGGATGTTTAATGAAACGATTAGAATATCATTTAAAGTGCCTATGGATGTTGAGAATACCGCCGTGGATATGAGTTGTGAGTGGTTTTGGGGGATGAGAGATTGATGCATAATTCTACCAGGCAGCTTTCAGTTCTCGGTTCAACCGGAAGTATTGGGGTGAACGCTCTAAATGTTGTCCGTAGCTTTCCAGATCAATTCAAACTAAAATATTTGTCAGCACATTCTCAGGCTGACCTGCTGATTGAGCAGGCTCGGGAGTTTTCACCAAACAGTGTCGTCATCGGTGATTCCGCTTTATTTGATAAAGTCAGCCAAGCCTTACCCTCTATAGAAGTTCTTACAGGGCGTGAGGGGCTACTTGAATTGGCAGGCAGGGATGATGTTGATACTATGCTCAACGGAATCGTTGGGAGTGCTGGAATGGAACCCACCATTCGTTGTATCGAAGCAGGTGTTGACGTAGCACTATCGAATAAAGAAAGTTTGGTCATGGCTGGTGACCTGATCAATAAGCTACTTGCTGAAAAAGGTGTAAATCTTTTTCCCGTTGATAGTGAGCACAGCGCGATCTGGCAGTGTTTGACCGGTGAAGCTCCAGAAGATATTAAGCGCCTCATCGTTACTGGCTCAGGTGGTCCGTTCAGAACAACACTAGAATCAGATTTCAAAGATATTACCGTAGCCCAGGCTCTTAAACATCCCAACTGGGCGATGGGACGTAAGATTACGATCGATTCTGCTACTTTGATGAACAAAGGCTTGGAAGTGATTGAAGCCTACTGGTTGTTTAATTTGCCAGTAGAAAAAATCGATATTGTCATTCACCCCCAGAGTATCATCCATTCCATGGTGGAGTTTGTAGATGGATCAGTGAAAGCTCAGATGGGCTTGCCTGATATGAAAATCCCAATTCAGTATGCCCTGAGTTACCCCAGACATTTTCCACAAGCCTGGGAACAACTTGATTTGACCGAGATTGGGACCCTCACTTTTGAAAAACCGGATTTTAATAAATTTAAATGTCTGCAATTAGCTTTCGATGCACTTGATGGTGGGGGAAGTTTACCCGTTGTATTAAATGTGGCGAATGAGGAAGCGGTTTATCGCTTCTTGGCAGGGGAAATCCCCTTTACAGCTATTCCAGAATTGATAACAAAAGCAATGGACAGCCATGATTTCCTTGAACACCCCAGCTTGGATGATATCTTAGCTCTGGAAAAATGGACGCACGCTTTTATAAAAAGGAGTTAAAGAAGCTAAATGGGTTTCTTCTCGATTGATACATTATTTACTATTGCTGCCGCAATATTTACCCTTGGAATCCTAATTCTTATTCATGAATTGGGACATTTTTTAGTTGCACGTATGGTTGGAATTCGGGTCGAACGATTTTCAATCGGTATGCCTCCACGGTTTATCAGTGCCCAGAATATGGTGGATGGACTTTGGATCAAAGTTTTTATCCCCTGGTTTTTTCATCGCGTTTTTAACGCAGAAATGATTGAGTTTCGGATACCACGTAAAAACCCGAAAGCCAGCGATACAGAGTATGCATTGAGCTGGACACCTTTTGGGGGGTATGTGAAAATGTCCGGGATGATTGATGAATCGATGGATGGGGAGATTAAGGGAAAATCCTGGGAGTTTACCAGCAAGAAACGTTGGCAACAACTGCTTACAATCTCCGGTGGGGTGATCATGAATGTTATCCTCGCATTTGTAATATTTAGTGGAATTGTCTATACCACAGGTATGGAGGAACCCGTAGCAGGAACCTTTGTGGGATCACTCGTTACGACTGACGATCGACCTGTTTTTCCAGCAGCAGAAGCAGGTATCCTGGAAAATGATCAAATTGTTATGATCAATGGTCAATCTGTTACTGAGTGGGAAGAATTAACTGATATTGTTCAAAATCTACCCGGTGAAACAATTTCTGTCGAATGGGTCAGTAATGGCATACGGCATGCAGATTCCATGTCAGTTGTCAAGGAAACGGTACCGACTGCTGAAGGCAATATTGATATTGGTATGATTGGCATTGGCCGTGTTCTCGAGCACAAAGATTTAGGCCTCGTAGCCTCAGTTCAATATGGTGCTCGAAGCACATATATGTTTGGTACTCTCATGGCACGTGGCTTTTGGGAGATGGTTACCGGGAAAACTGATATGGATCAGGTCGGCGGACCAGTTATGATTGCTCAAATGGCCGGTGAAATGGCCAGGCGTGGTTGGCTAGATGTATTCTATTTTATGGCCATTATCAGCGTGAATCTTGCCTTTATCAATATTCTACCTATCCCTGGTTTGGATGGCGGTCATTTTCTAATTATCAGTATTGAAGGAATTATCCGTAGACCACTACCTATTAAGGCTAAGATAATAATTCAGCAGGTTGGGATGCTCTTCCTCCTTGGATTGGTACTGTTCATAACCATCCAGGATATTGCTAGACTATAAAGTGATATAGTCCAAAATGGCAACTCCCAAGCGTAGATCGATGGGCTCATTTCGTAAATTAAGATATTCGTTGGAATTTCTACTTCTTGCGTTTTTTAATTTGGTCCTTTTTGTGCTGCCCTGGTCGCTTTCCTGGCGTTTAGGTCGTGGACTGGGTTGGTTATCTTATCATCTATTTACAAAACGCAAAGTTACCGTAGAACGTAATATTCGTCGTGCATTCCCCGATCTTTCCAGCAAGGAGTCTGAATCAATCATTAAGGGCTGTTATCTGCATTGGGGAGAAGGCTTCATCTCTACTTTAAAACTATGGATGGTCAGTGACCGTAAGGCGAGATCAATTATTGATGCACCTGGTTTTGAAGAATATGTATTAAAGGCTCAGAAAGCCAATGAACCGATCCTTTATTTTACCGGTCACTTTGGATCCTGGGAGATGGCAGGACGATTTGCAGGGGGCATTGGACCGGGTGCATCCTCAATTTATCATATTCAGAAAAATCCCATGGTCAACTGGTTCTTAACCTGGGTTAGAGAATTTCACCACCTTAAACTGATCAATTCCCGTTCAGGCATGCCAGCATTTGAAGATGCCCTGAAACGATACACTGGAATGGCTGTGGTGGGGGATCAGTACCGGGCAAAAAGAGCACTTACGGTTTATTTTTTTGGAATTCCCTCTTTGACACCCAAAGGAGCTGCTATTTTAACCTATCGCGTTCAACCTCGACTGGTTTTCCTGGCCTGCACCCAACACAGGGGTCATTACAAAATGAAATTTGAAGAAATTCCGTATTCACTACCCAACACTTTGGATGATGACTGGATGACGGAGCTGACTCAAAACCTCACCAGTAAGCTTGAAGCCGAAATACGAAAATACCCTGAGCAATATTTTTGGTTTCACCGGAGATGGAGGGATTTGGATATCCTGGAAAAGAAAGTCTCCCAAAACGGATGAAGGTGATACCTATTTCAGACCCCATAGCGGGATTATCATCTCAATCTAGAAGTCAGATTCAGCAATTACTAGGGGGGGATCAAGTACTGGTTTACCCAACTGATACACTCTACGGAATAGGGGTTGATGCCTGTTCAGATAAAGCAGTTGCTGAGTTATATCGTTTGAAAGCCAGAGAGAGTTCACCCGTTTCAGTTTTGCTTGAATCTACAGTTCAACTTCTAGATGTGACTGAGGGCCTCACTGAGCTTGCCAGAGAATTAATTACTCAATTCCTGCCAGGTCCATTGACAGTCATTTGTCACAGTGCTTATCCTTTTGCCCAAAAACTAATTTCACCCCAAGGAACAGTTGGCTTTAGAGTGCCTGGTGACCAAATATCGAGACAGATTCCCAAACTATATGGGGGTCCAATTACCACTACAAGCGTCAATCCTGCAGGTGAAGCTCCAGCGTGTTCCAGGGTGGAAGTTGTTGAATATTATGAGGATCAAATTGCCCTCATGCTCGATATTGGCGAATTGAAACCCTCAAAGGGGAGCACTGTCATAGATCTTACGACAAGACCCTTTAAAATGCTACGTGAAGGCGAAATATCTCGCCATACCCTATTGAAATATCTAAACTAAGCGAATTATGTATTTACGTATTATACGATTGATAAAACCATATTGGCCGCATTTGGCAGGTGGCATCAGTTTTTCTATTCTGAATGTTTTCTTTCATTCCCTGACTCTGTGGTTGTCGGCTTCATTTATAACCACCATCTTTGCTGATCCAGAAGCCTCAGCTGTCTTACCTACAGAGCAGCTGGGTGTGGGGATGGATCTCAACGATAAACTTAAACAGTTTACTCAGGAACACTTTTTCTCTGGAACCCCCCTTGAGGCTCTGGGTACTTTGGCACTGGTCATTCTGTTTAGCTACCTGATAAAGTCATTCGCCTATTATGCAAATAAACTTTTTACTGGTTATGTTCAGGCCAAAGTAATTCAAGACTTACGTGCAAGGTTGTATCATCATTTCCTTAGCCAACCCCTTAGCTTCTTCCAGACCAGGCGTAGTGGTGATTTAATCTCTCTGGCTATGAATGATGTCCTTAAGGTAAATCAAGCATTGGCAACCACTTTTCATCCCTTGGTCATTGAGCCACTTTATATTGTATCTTATCTCACCATACTTTTTATCATAAACTGGGAATTGACCTTAATCTCAATTCTCATTATTCCAATCACAACTCTATTTATCACCGTTATCAGTAAGAGTATCCGCAGGAAAGTTGTTCGGGTTCAGGTGCAGTTAGGTGAAATAACCTCACGTTTTACGGAGACGATCTCAGGTATTCGAGTTATTAAAGCTTTTGTAAATGAAGAAAATGAGAAGAAACGGTTTCAAGGAGAGGCTCAGAAGCTGTATCGTCTCATGTTTCGTCAGATCATGTTACAGAGCCTGTCTTTACCTGTCACAGAGATGCTGGGCGTCAGTATGGCCGTCGTGCTACTCTGGCTTGGTGGCGTACAGGTATTAGAATATGGAACGATTAGTAGCGCTGACTTTCTGCGCTTCATCATTATCCTGTTTGCTACTTATCAACCCATTCGAAATTTGGCCAAAGTAAATATTAATATTCAGACAGGTGTGGCCGCTGGTGGAAGAGTCTTCGAAATTCTCGATATTGAGCCAGCTATTAGAGATATTAACAACAATCATGAGCTGCCTGCTTTTAACAAAGAAATAAAATTTGATTCAGTAACTTTCATTTATGCCAACTCTGAAATGCAAACGATCAAGAATCTCAGTACAGTTATAAAAAAGGGTGAGATGATCGCTCTGGTTGGTCCCAGTGGGGCGGGCAAAACTACGGTTGTTGATTTAATCCCACGTTTTCATGACATCAATGCAGGCAGCATCAGTATTGATGGACATGATATTCGCCAAGTGACCCGCTCAAGCATCCGTCGACAAATTGGAATCGTTTCCCAGGAAACAATTTTATTCAATGACTCCGTTCTTAATAATATCTCCTATGGGATGGATCGCACTCATGAGCAGGTAGAGGAAGCGGCTCGACAAGCCAATGCCCATGGTTTTATCATGGAACTTGAAGATCAGTATAGGACGATTCTGGGTGAACACGGTGCTCGGCTTTCTGGTGGTCAAAAACAACGAATAGCCATAGCTCGGGCCCTCTTAAAGGACCCTGCTATCCTTATTTTGGATGAGGCTACTTCCGCACTTGATACTGAATCAGAAAAGGCAGTTCAATCAGCTATTGATCGGTTGATGAAAGGACGTACCGTCATTGTCATTGCTCATCGTCTGTCAACAATATTGAATGCTGACAAAATTCTGGTGATGGACCATGGAGAGATTGTAGAGCAGGGGAATCATAAAGCTCTGAGCAAGGCCGGTGGACTTTATGAAAAGCTGTACCGTCTTCAGTTTTCAATGAATGACAAGTAAGAAAAAAACTGTGCTACAGTGATTGACTTCGAAATACCAAAGACCATTTAGGGCATAGTTGAGGTTTGTTGAGAAGCAGGATGACCCAGCTTAATCCTCCCGAAATCCAACTAAGCATAATAAATTTAGTCAGACCAAATCACCTGGATTCTGTGTATAACCTGCTTGGTACAAGTAAACTTATGATTCCAATAGAAATTATTCAAGATTGCTTTTTAAATTATACCAATTGTACGTTAAACGTGCGCTAAGACGGAAAAAGATGCAGAAATTAGGTGCTGGATTGATATATAATTGGTATAACAAGAAGAGCGGCAATTGAAATGGGAACCAAAAGATATTCTTTTGCGTAATATAGAATTGAATTGCCAGGTCATATTTCTAAAATGATAAACATTATAAACAAATTACTCCTCCTCATTACCCTGCTGATTGTTGGTGAGGTTAACGGTCAGGAATTTTTATTCAAAGTCAAATATGGATTGATCCATGCTGGCACAGCAAAGATGATTCAGCAAATTGAAGATGGGATTCTAACCAGCTCGCTTACGATTGAATCTTCTCCATGGCTTTCAAACCTATGGACACTCTCAGATTCAGTCCTCAGCATCTACGATATTGAACAAAAACGAATGATAAGCCACACTAAAGCCATTCATGAGGGTAGTTACCACCGAAATTATCAAGTTGAATTTATTGACAGCTCCAAAATTAAGATAAACAATAAGATAAAAGATATTGATGCACAAGGACTCAGAGACATCCCCAGTTTATTACATGAACTGTCGCTCACCAAGTTGTCCAACGGGGATACTCTCCGCTATCGCTTATGGGATGGTAAGCGATACGGTGATTTAAACTTACGGGTCGAGCGTACATCCAAGCCGAGTCTCTTTAGACCTTTTCAAGACCAAGGCTGGCATCTTACTCCATTAAGCAGTACTCGAAAAACCAGAGAGAACAAAATTAAACTAGCGCTTTTGATGTCTAAATCATTACCGCACAAACCGCTAAAGATTCAAATTGACACAAAATATGGTGATGTAATCATGCGTCTGGAATAGATCGGAATTTCCGGAATTCCATTTCAAGCTGAAGCTTTGACGATTACCTTCCATAGTTGATAATGTTAATGAACTCAATGTATATAGGATCAGTTATGCGACGCAAACTCTTGCTGTTGTTATTGCCCGTCATGCTCTTCCCTCAGGTTTATGTGATTGAGGTGAAAGGCACCATTGATATGGGGCTAGCTTATTTTTTTGAACGTCAAATTCCCCAATTAAATGAAGCTGGGGGAGATGTAATCATTCTTGATATCGATACATTTGGAGGCAGAGTAGATGCTGCTACCATGATGAAGAATGCATTGATGAACTCTGAAATCAAGACTGTTGCCTTTATAAATTCCAAAGCAATCTCTGCTGGTTCCCTGATTTCCCTGGCCTGTGATACAATTATTATGCGTTCGGGAGCTACTATGGGTGCTACAACAGTAGTGGATGGCCAAAGTCAGAAGGCGAGCGAAAAATCACAATCCTATATGCGAGAGGAAATGGCCTCTACCGCTGAATCCAAAGGTAGAAATCCAAATATAGCCATGGCAATGGTGGACGAAACTCTGGATATTGATACCCTGATAATTGCAAAAGGGGATACGCTCTACATTGATGATATTGAGGGTGCTAACGCTGGCAAATTGTTGACCCTCCGGACCACCACAGCCCTGAAGTATGGCATGGCAGATTACCAAATGGATTCACTTGAAGAGGTCTTCGAACATTTTGGGTATGCTGAGAAGGACATTGAGAGAATTTCACCAACCTGGTCTGAGGCAGTTGTTCGATTTCTAACAGACCCCGTTGTGAGTTCATTACTGATGACCCTCGGCTTCCTTGGATTAATCTTTGAGATTCAAAGTCCTGGCTGGGGCATTCCCGGAAGTGTTGGACTACTGGCGCTTTTTCTTTTCTTCTCAACATCATTGATTGCAAATCTGGCCAGTATGATTGAAATATTATTATTATTGGGTGGCATTATTTTATTGGGGGTTGAAGCGTTTATTATCCCAGGCTTTGGTCTGGTGGGAATTGGAGGAATTGTACTCATGATATATGCCATGTTCACCATGTTACTTCCTGTGACGCCAACACCAACAGATATCAATGGTGCCCTCTGGGGATTAACCATCGCGATTTTAGGTGGAGCTATTGGTTTGTGGATGATGATTAAGAGTATGCTGAATTCCAAAGCCTGGCAGAAAATTAGTTTAAAAGAATCTGAGACAGTAGCATCAGGTTATAGTGGTAGTCTCGGATTAGAGGAGTTTGTGGGAAAGACAGGAAAAGCTCTGACCACATTGCGCCCCTCTGGTGCAGCCTTAATTGAGGGGAAGAGACTCGATGTTGTAACCCTAGGTGACTTTATCGAAAAAGACACTGAAATCACAATTATCAGTATTGATGGAAATCGAATCGTAGTGGATAAAATAGGATAGGTTTACAAAGGTATGGGAAAATAGCATAAATGGTTCAAATCACTTTATTTAGCCACCAAGACACAAAGTCACAAAGGTATATGAATAGTATTAATGGCGCTTCGTGTCTTAGCGGCTTTGTGGCAGAAAATATACACAGAATAAAGTCGTGAGCGTAATTGATAGATAATCAAAAAAATAAACTATAACTCGGAGGAAATGTGGAAACATTACCATTAGTTTTTATCCTGGGTGGCATCGTTGCCTTCCTTGTACTTTTTACCTACTTCATCCCAATTGGCTTGTGGATCAGCGCTGCTGCTGCTCAAGTTTATGTTGGTTTGTTAACCCTGGTTGGAATGCGCCTGAGAAGAATTCCACCACCCCTCATTATTAATACTTTGGTGAGCGCCAGTAAGGCTGGTTTGGAGCTGAATACAGATATGTTGGAAGCCCATTATCTCGCTGGTGGTGATATAAATAAAGTTGTTCTGGCCCTGATTGCCGCTGACAAGGCCAATATTGACCTTGAGTTTAAACGTGCAGCAGCTATTGATTTAGCAGGTCGTGATGTCCTGGATGCTGTGAAAATGAGTGTTAATCCACGTGTTATTGAGACACCCAGAGTGTCTGCCATTGCAAAGGATGGTATCCAACTATTTGCAGTAGCCAAAGTGACCGTACGGGCAAATATCGATCGGTTAATTGGTGGCGCGGGAGAAGAAACGGTACTTGCAAGAGTGGGCGAAGGGATTGTAAGCTCAATTGGTTCATCCACTTCACATAAACAAGTATTAGAGAATCCTGATATAATATCCAAAAATGTTTTGGCGAAAGGTCTGGATGCCGGTACTGCTTTTGAGCTACTCTCAATTGATATTGCTGACGTTGACGTCGGTAAGAATATTGGTGCAACCTTGCAGATGGATCAGGCAGAAGCCGATAAAAATATTGCCCAGGCAATGGCTGAAAAACGCCGAGCAATGGCTGTTGCAGAAGAGCAAGAGATGAAAGCCAGAGTTGTTGAAATGCAATCTAAGGTTGTGGAAGCTGAAGCAGAAGTACCTCGGGCCATGGCTCATGCTTTCCGTGAAGGAAACTTGGGTATTTTGGATTATTACAGGATGGATAACATCCAGGCTGATACAGCGATGCGCAAAAACATTTCTGGATCAGATGATAAGACCCCGAAATAGGAGTTAGGCTTATGGACAATATAGGTCCCATAGCCCTATTTGTATTGTATATGGCGATTTCAGCCTGGGCCAAGAAAAATAAGGCCCGGCAGAGAGCTGCCCGAGAAGCAGAGCCTGCAGGTGAGAATCCTCCTCAGGCAAGCTTCATGGGGGGTATTTTTGAGCAACTCAAGAAGGAGCTGCTGGAAGATGAAGCTGAACCCCTCGTCATACCCTATGAAGAGACAGTTGTTGAACCAGAAGTTGAGGTAATTGTTGATGAACCAACTCGACAATTTGTGGAGGGATCTGATTCAGCTTGGACAAATGAAGTGTCCGCCTCATCTCAACCAAGTGCATCGAGTAATAGTAATGCCCGTACCCTGGATGCTATCTTAGCGACGTATTCAGGGATTCAACAGGGTATTCTGTTACATGAGATCCTGGGTAAGCCTCGTGCCTATCAAGACGATGATGAGTGGTTTCATCGGAGTTAGGATTCTATTTTTATAATAAAAAAAAAGGCTGAGAAAAATTCTCAGCCTTTTTTTTGAATACGAATAGGGAAGAATTAAGCTTCTTTTGAATCTCCTGTACTATCATCCTCGGTAGTTTCAGCCGGCTCCTTCGCTTCATCTTTGGATTTGGCTTCTTCCTCTTCAGCCGCTTCAGCTTCAGCTCGTTCATCTGCATCTTTACGTTTTATCAAGTCCTGATCATCTTTGTGTTTTGTGAGGACGATGAAAGATGTAGAAAATCCAGTGGCGAGTGTGGATAAGGCATAAGCTGGGACAGCCAGATATGCAAATAGCGAGAAAATACCAACGATCACTCCTGAAATGGCTTGAGTAATACTTGGAGCAATCACAGGGGCAGAAGCACAACCACCACAGCCTCCAACAGGCGCACAAGAAGCACCCAGACAAGCTGGTATTTCATAGTAAGAAGGTAGTAGGGTATAATTCCCAAATAAATCTAAACCTACTTGCTTTACTGCCAGGTAGGCATCACCCATGATGAGTTCATTGCCAAAGACAAGATCTAAGAATTTGAAGGCTGACAGGATAAAGGCGTAAAATATATGATAACCGATAAAGGCTGTTGCCATGATAGTCAAAGTGTAGGTGATCAATCGAATGGGTTGATTCCAAAGCAGAGTATAGGAACCAAACATCGAACCCATCGTGTCCTCTTCCGCACAAGCTACAATGCTGGGGGACATATAGAGCCCCGTGAGAAGTGCCAGAGCTGAGAAAACGAGAAATAAGGCAGTAGGCAAAAAGATGACGAAGAGTAAGCCATAGAAGATGATATCAAGTACAGGCCACTGCGCTAACCAGCCAAACATTGCCGCTAGGAGTACAAAAAATCCGATAACAATGGCGATTGAGATAGGTCCGAAAAAGACAGGGAACCAATTCTTAAGCGCCCATTTCCATCCATCGCGAGATGAATAGAAAAGATCACCTTTGTATTCTTTGATCGTAATCTTGGCAACGGATGTCATACCTAGCCAAATAATAATAATGGAAAAGGTGTAGGAGAGTGCCACCAATACGTGACCAGCCGTACCCGTTGCCAGGCATCGGATAGAACTGGGCATAAGGTGAAAATCGTTCCAAATCCTGCCGAACGAATATCCTTCAACCATAAGCGCAAGGTAGGTCATGACGAGATATGAAAGATAAGCACCTGTAATGGCTTCAAGCATAACCAGCATCCGCCGACCAAGAGCCAGTCTAGGTGCCCGGAATAAATCTTTAAAATTGAAATATAATTGGGTCTCTAACATGAATATTTCTCCGTTTTATTATTAAACTTTATAAGAGGTTTGTCATTCTGAGTGGAACTAATGAGTGCTTAGCTGATCAAAATAACCAGAAGAGTAACGTCTTTTTACCAATGGATGATAATTTCTTCTGACTTCTGACTTCTGACTTCTGACTTCTGACTTCTGACTTCTGACTTCTGACTTCTGACTTCTGACTTCTGACTTCTGAGATCACATCTCTTTGCGAATATAGTCAACCCAAACAG
>Ga0307988_1000018_pt1 | contig 139652 bp, 116 predicted proteins | sample EllFjometagen183_FD_203166 | JGI IMG/M metagenome (GOLD analysis project Ga0307988, IMG submission 203166) | Marine microbial communities from Ellis Fjord, Antarctic Ocean - #183 | ecosystem: Environmental > Aquatic > Marine > Unclassified | place: Southern Ocean | collected 2014-10-08 | reverse complement strand
AATGTTTTGGCTATGCGTAGTTTGGGATTTTGAAACTCCAAACTTTCAATTTACCACTAATTTTATTTAATGCTATAAACTTAAATATCAGTACAATACCCAAATTACGTATAGCCTTTGTTAGGGGCTGGGCTTTGTTCATTACCCTATTTTAGAAATCTTATTTGCAGATTTAGTTTAATAAAATATTTTCCGTTTTCTTCATAAATTTTTCCAAAACCGTGTTTTGAACTACTTGCCGTTTCCAATTTAGTATTATGAAATAAATAATTCTCAAATTTATTTTTGTTGTAGATATGGTAGCTCAAAATTTCTCCATCTTCTTTTACAACAAGGTAACCACCAGTACCGTCATATATTCCATTCCAAACTTTTGCAGGCATCATTCCTAATGCAACTTCTGTTAAGAATTTCTTGATTTTATATTCGTAGAATTTATGATTATTTGCAGTATTAAAATTCAAAGGATTATTATTTTCAATATTTTCAACTAAATCTATTATTTTCGATAAGTTTGAAGTATAAAAATCAAATGTAATTTCAGCTAAAATATTAGGCAATAGACTGTCAATTAGAATTAAATTGTTTCCGAAAATTTCTTTTTCCGTTTGGTTAAATTGTATTTTACAACTATTGTTAATTACAGCATTTAATCGGTCTTTTATTTTACTTCTCGTATCAATTAAGTTAGTTCTTTCAACGAAGTCATTTGTCAAACTACAATTCCCAATTTCATAAATAAAATTTGTCGTTTTCCCGGCATTTAAAAGAGTTGAAGCACCGCCTAATTGAGATTTTATACTGAACCCTAATTCAGGTTGTAGATTTGTTTTTAAGTCGTGAATTATAATCCTTATATCAGTTTTTGATGATGATTTCGCTTTTAATGTCGAACATTTTATTTGCGATAAAAAATCTTCTATTTCGGGAACGTCGAAAGAACTACTGTGTGCTTCTTTTATTTTGTTTAATAACAATTCAGATTTTTGTTTAAACTCAACAATTGAAATACTAAAACTATCATCTTCTCCAGTAATTAAAATCAAATTATCATTTACGGAATATTCATAATTACCATTGTTTTCGTCTCTCAATATTTTTATAATGGGGTAGAGTAAATCAGATATTTTATTTAAATTTTCATCACCAACATAAATCTCTTTATCACCTAATAATTTCAATAAGGTATATATTTCACTCCATTCTCCTTTATTTCCTTTTAGCATCTACTTCTCCTTTATAATTCTTTTAATTAAGTTAGTTGCTGTTGCTTGAATTGCTGGAATAGCAACCGAATTTCCAAATTGTTTATAGGCTTGGGCATCTGAAACTTTTATTACATAATTATCAGGAAAGCCTTGCAGTCTTGCCCATTCTCGTGGTGTCATTCTTCGCCAACCATCACCATTTACTACACCTTTAATTTTAGTTATTGGTTTAAAATCAGTTAGCCTACAATCAATCACAATATTTCGTTCTCTTCCCATTCCACCAACTACAATAGCATTTGCACATTGGTAATCTTTGATTATTTCGTAGCCAAATCCGTTTCCTTTATTTTTATGTCTTTCTTTATGATTTCGTAATGTGTCTTGATATTGAGTTGATAAATAATACTTTACAGATACTTCTTTTTCTTCTTTTATATCTTCAAACGCTATATTTTTTTTTACAGATTTCGGATAGTCAAACTCATTAATATTTAAATCTTTTCTAAAACCAATAATAAAAATTCGTTCTCTATTTTGTGGAACTCCAAAATCCTTTGCATTCATAATTTTAGGTTCAGGAACATAATAATCTAAATCTTCTCTTAAAACTTTTAGAATAGTTTTTAACGTTCTGCCTTTATCGTGATTTGTTAAGCCTTTTACATTTTCAAGAAAAAATGCTTTTGGTCTTTTGGCTTCAATTATTCTTTTTATATCAAAAAATAGTGTTCCACGAGTTTCATCTTCAAATCCTTTCCTTTTTCCAGCAATTGAGAATGCTTGACAAGGAAACCCAGCACATAAAACATCGTGTTCAGGAATATCATTTTCATCAATTTTGGTAATATCACCAAAAGGAATTTCTCCAAAATTTAAATCGTATGTTTGTTTTGCATATTTATCTATTTCTGATGAAAAAACACAATTGCCACCTAAATTTTGCATTGCAATTCTAAAACCACCAATTCCAGCAAATAAATCAATGAATTTAAATGTAGGCTTCTTTACAGGTGGGAATGGGATGTCAAAATTCAAATTAAATCTCAAATACTTTGCAAGCGGTTCGGAAACTATACTTTCAAAATATTCTTCTGCATTTTTTTTATAGTAACTGGAAATACCATTTTTGTTATGGTGCAAGTAATGTGTAAAATAAGCAAGGTTGTCACCTTGCTCTTTTAAAACATTACTATTTATTTTCTCTTTTATTTCGCTGTAATTCATCATGTTTCCTTATTACTTCGTCTTTAATTTTCAACATACAAAGATGGGAAATATTTTCTATGTCGTTTCTCTAAAATTGGATAACTTTTCATCCATTTTTCAACAATTTTAATACTGCACGGTTTTTCTTCGCCTTGCCCCTAACGTATGTGTATGCGTATTACGTTTATTTCTATTATGTCAATTGTGTTTATACCACGATAAGTGTGGGATAAACACCCGTTTTTACAAAATGTCATCTATAGGGTTCTTTATTTTTCGGACTTTTTCGGTGCTGACATGCGTATATATTTCTGTCGTTCTGCTGCTACTGTGTCCTAATAATTCCTGGATGTACCTTAAATCTGTTCCCTGCTCCAATAGATGTGTGGCAAAAGAATGCCGAAGCATATGAGGGGTTACTCTCTTTTTTATCCCGGCCTGTTCTGCTGCTCTACGCAATATTATTGCTACACTTGTGGCACTATATCTACCTCCACGTTGTCCCTCAAACAGAAATTCACCCGGTTTATACTTGCGGTAATACTCTCGTAGGTCAGACAAAATCTTTTTAGACAATAATGTGTAACGATCCTTATTCCCTTTAGCTCCCTCTATTCTCAACAACTCCCGATCAGACTCAATGTCTGTTACTTTTAGATTCAACACCTCGGATCGTCGTAAGCCTCCCGAGTATATTAAGGATAAAATCATTCTGTGCTTCAAGTTTGGACAGTGGTTTAGAATACTCTTAATTTGGGATTTTGATAAAACCTTTGGTAATTTTCTCTCTTTTCTAGGTCTTTCGATTTTGTAATACTGTTTTTCTCGGCCCAGAACTTTTTCATAATAAAACTTAATTGCATTAATACGCTGATTTTGTTGGCTGGTGGAAATATGTCTATCTCTGATCAATTCCAGCAAGTAGCCGTTGATTTCAGCTGTATTGATAGTCTCTAATTTTGTGCCCTGGAAAGAGTGCTGAAAGTCCCTAAAATATGAACAATAAGTCTTGATCGTACTTTCACTATAACGACGACGTTCTAACGTTTCCAGATACCCCGATGGTAAGTCCATTTCTCGGTGAAAAGTCCCTTTTTGAATTGCTTTAATCTGGCGCAAATATCACATTATACCTGCATCTTTCAAACATGTTTTATATCTGGAGTAGCTTCAAGGCTCCTTATAAAATAGAAAATTGCCCTTTGGCAGGTGATGCCTGAGCAAGTCGAAGGGCTCAGGGAGCATGATGCAGAATAACCAAAGGCTTCGAGAGCCTCAGCCTCCATAATTGAGAAAGACATTGAGTTTGTTGAAATGACCGGTGCTCAGTAATTGGGTAAAGGGTTTCGATTCGGCTCAGCCACCTTGAGTTTAACGTCTAACTAAATGGGCTACTGTTTCAATATGGGTTGTGTGTGGAAACATGTCGACAGGTTGAACCATGATTAGTTCATAATCGGTTTCACAGAACAATTTCAAGTCCCGAGCTAGGGTAGCGGGATTACAGGAAACATAGACCAGTCGTTCTGGCGATACGCGCAGGATATCATCTACCACATTTTGGTGCAATCCAGCACGTGGTGGATCAACGACAATTACATCAGCAGGTTCAATTTTGGACGTGGTTTCTGACATAACATCTTTCAGATCACCTAGAACAAATTTTACGTTTTTGACCCCTTGATCTTTGGCATTCTTGCGGGCGTTTTTGACTGCGCTGGCAATGAGTTCAAAACCATAAACCCTTTTTGCTTGTTTGGCCATAAAGAGAGCAATGGTTCCTGTTCCACAGTACAGATCATATACAACCTCTCCTCCTTGCAAGTCAGCACCTTTAAGGGCTTCTTCATAGAGACGCTCTGCCTGACGTGTATTGGTCTGGAAAAATGCGTTGGAGGATATTTCAAACTCAGCGTCGCCCAAACGATCACGGATCACACCAGGCCCAAAGAGGATTTCTTCCCGCTCCCCGATAGCTACATCAGAAAGCCTCGTAGTAATGTTGTTTATCAGGGTAGTAATTTGGGGGAAAGCCTTCATTATTGCTTCTGTGAAGCCATCCATACGCTCTTTATTATAAGTTTTAGTGACCAGGTTAACCATGATGTGGTCGGTATGTTCGCCATAGCGTAATACCAGATTTCTGGCCCAACCCTTGTGAGTCCTCGAGTTATAGGGCTCCCATTTCTGTTCCATGGCATAGTTATAGACAAACCTTAGAATTTCATTCATCACTTCTTTTTGTAAGTAACATGTCTCTAGGTTAATGACCTTATCAAAGCGACCTGGGATATGTTGACCAAGCCCCATGGGTTTGGCTTTGTCCTCTGCGCTCATCCGCCAGGGATTGTCAGTAAAGGTGAACTCCATCTTGTTACGGTAGTGAAACGCATCTGGAGAGGGGATCGCCTCTGGAACCTCAAAGTTCTCAAAGCCACCTACTCTCTGTACCAGATCACGAACTTGACGGGTTTTTTCTTTGAGCTGATCTGAATATTCCAAATTCTGAAGACGGCAGCCACCACATGTACCAAACGCAGGGCATTTCGCTTCAATCTCATTGGTTGCTTTTTCCAGAATTTCTAAAGGGTAAGCTTCTGCAAAGCTTTTTTTCTTTTTAAAAATACGGGCCATTACTCTCTGGCCGGGAATCACGCGTTCAACAAAAATGGCCAAACCATCTACATGAGCAACGCCCTTTCCTCCAAAAGCCAAACTTTCAATTGTCAGCTCAACATCCTGACCTTTTTTTATCGTTGGTTTACCGTCTCTTATCGTATTATTCATTTTATTTACCCTAGCTTACGAGTTTAAATTTTCTGGCCACAGATCCACACGGGGATTCACTGATAATCCCGGTGCTTATTATTTGCCTGTGGTTCACTCGTTTATGTTCGTAATTAATTCTATTTTCTCTTTCTTCAACAAGTCTAAGCCCATAAAAAAGATTCCTTATACAAGACACCTGTTCTAACTTTATCTCTGTGTTTCAACCATGGGTCATTGTATTTGTGTGTCATCTTTCATTGCTGACAGGATAGGCCACAAGGGAAGGTTCACCAAGCTGATTCGTTGGGGCTTATCCGCTAATGTTTCAGTTCTTAATACACTATATTTTTTAGAAATTGATCTCAAATGACATTCCTGGAACAGGCTCATGAAAATTCCCAAGGATGGTTGGTCTTGATTTAAAATTTATCTTTTGCTCTCGCCTATCAGGATAACCAAGCTCTAATCTGCGTGCTTTTACCGACTGATAGGTTGTATAAAACCCAACAAAACTTGTGGCAATATCCATTGAACCAGAAACTGTCGAGTTTATATCTCCTCCGGCCAAGAGACTTAACCCACGCCACACGCCATTGGCCGCCAGGGTTCCCATTGCAACAATTACAGCATCCCCTTCGGTAAAATCTACCCCCTCAACCAAATGATCACCCCAAATAGAAAATCCATCAAGCAGAGCCATGCCCACCAAAACATTCAGTCTAACGCTCTGGAGTTCAGCCGTGGAAAGAAGGCGCCCTGCTATGTAGACCCCCAGTGAACTTGCCTCGCGTATCATCAGGGCATCACCTGTGGTATAGGGTTTCCTCCCGAAGTATTCATGAGAGTAGTGCAGCCCCGCCAAAGTTCCACCATATCCCAGGCCTGCCAGGGCGCGATATGAATTATTAACGCTTGTTTCAGAATTATTATCACGATCACCATTAAGAAAAAAATAGGTGGCCAGCCCATTGATAGCACCTAGAGCTGTTCCGTAGCGAATTACGGCTGCTTGTCCATCTGTAGGTTGCCAACGATTAAACAATTTGTTTCCCTGAATCATTCCCACGGGAGCCGCCACCATGAGATAGGACAGCGCGCCTCGTAGATGTGGATCAAAATCATTCCAATTTCCAGGACCAACAGCAGCGTGAATAGGAATCAATGATGCCATGCTAATTGTCGACCCCGTTTCAATAAAGGAACCCCTGCCTAATGAAATGTCTATGTTTTTGGAATAGTTGTACGAAACATAAAAACCACCAGCAGCAGCAACAAGCTGAAACCCCATATAGGTAAGCAGATCATCTGATTTAAATAAATAGGGTAAACCAAATCCGTAGAGGCTATTCCCCATAACCATATTATAATAGATCATTCGCCAACGACCTTCTTGATTCAGCGCTTGATAGGCAACGCTTCCAGAAGTCATGTCTGAATTTTGAGTCGTGATACTTGTATCGGATTCAACATTAATCAGATCAAGCAGGGCTTGCTCATCTGCTGTAACAACACTATCCCGCATTGCTTTTTTATATGCTTCCTGATAAAGCTGCGTCTGACTAAAACCCAGGCTAATACTTAATAAGGATATGATTAGGATTGACCGCATAACCTCCATCTCACGCTTTATTTAAATTTAAAGTCCGTATTGCCATAACTTACGATCGACGGTGAGGTGTTTCCAGCTTATAAATCGAGGGGGATTTGGTCAGGGAGCATGACAGAACCCTAAATGAGCCATCTTGACCTGTGATCATCCAAACGGTGGTCGGTTTTGATACGGATGCCACTTAAAACATTATACTTTGGGTTGATGAATCTCGTCTATAATACCGACAATGATGGACCGAAGAGGTGCTGATGAATCTCCCACAATTTGACGGGCGCCATTGCCCTCATCAAGCATGAGTACCGTATCTCCCACGCCAGCATCAACGCTATCGATGCAGATCAGATATTTTCCAGTTGGTGTTTCATCTGGATTTAGTTTATCAACAACAAGCAGACGCTTGCCATCATAAAAAGAGTGGTTAATGGTGGAGTGAATAGTGCCACTGACTTTACCGAGGATCATGGTTTCTCCAGGTTCGAAACTTTATTGTCATTTGCCACAGATCCACACTGATTTTCACTGATAGTTCTCGTGGTTATTTGGTTTTCGTGGTTCATTTGCGTCTATATCCTGACAAGTCTTTGCTTTTTTTCACTCTATTTATTTATCCGTGTTCAATCTGCGTTTCATCTGTGGCTAAGCTGCTTTTTACAACTTATCAAAAACTTGAATATCATCCACAATACCAACGACAGCATGATCTACAGGGACAAACCAGGGATCACACAGGAGAGCTGCTTCGCGGGAACTCTCATAATAAATCAATTCATCCGGTCCAGCCATGCGGGTTGGATCCGCAGCTACTACAGCCTCGCCTGTCGCTTCCTGGAATTTATCTAGAGGTTGCACCAAAAGCATGGGCAAGCCCTCCAGGCCTTCATAAGCTACAGCTAAAGTGACAGTTCCGATTACTTTTCCCAGTAACATCTATTCACCCTGCGCTAACTTGTTCAATTCAGATCGGGAAAAATAGGTTGAGGCATTTATCTGTTTAGCTATCTCTGGATCAATCCTTGGAATGATGGTTTGAGATAAGATCTGTTCGGTGTTTTCCAGGACAGTTTCAGAGAGCGACAAAGCGATCTCTACTTCTTCAACTTTTCCAGCATAGATTGCAATTGACTTACCCCCCAGATCATCTGCCAGGCGTAATTCCACCAACTCAATATTGGCACCTTTCATGGCAGCATCTGAACTTTTCAGGATAGCTGCTACAGTAGCCATTTCAATTACGGCCAAGGCTTCTGAGCCACAACTCTGTCGCTCCCCCATGCACGCCGTATAAACACTATCATGGATATTGGAAAGAAAAACTGCATCTAACAGGTGGTTACCACTTTTAGTCATTCCTTTAGAGAATGCCAATTCAACCGAGGCAACTGTTCCACCAACGAGGATAAGATATTTACCATTATGGACTGTACCTGATTTCAATACTGATATAGGAGCTTCTTTGAGCATGGCATCTGCTGTAAAAATTCCAAAAGGCACACTGTCTAATTCGATCAGGGCCAGGGCTGCTTGCTGTTTCATTATACTATCCTGAAATTATCGACGATTACGCATCTGATTGGACGCACAAAAGAGCGCGGTCCAGTTAAACCATCACCAGTGGGGCTGGCAATTGAAAAAGAGGTAAACCCTTCTCCACCGTATCCCAAACCGGCCAAAGATGGACCGTTTTTAACAAATATACTGCAACCCATGACACGAGCCATCCGGCTCAAATTGTCCAGGTTTTTCGAGTGAATGACAGCCGTATGACGAAACCCGTGTTCAGCTTCCTTAGATAGATCAATTGCTTGATTCACGTTGGGAACAACAGCAAGAGGAAGAACGGGCATCAACTGCTCTGTCCAGATCAGAGGATGTCCGATGGAAACGGGCAAAATAGCGATACGCACATCTGCCGCCACCTGCATTCCAATTTTTGATAAAATGAATTGAATATCTTTTCCAATCATTTCCTTCTTCATCACAGCTGGTTTGCGCATGCCATTGGTCTTCTCAAAAATGACCTTTTCAAGCTGGTTCACTTCATGAGGCTTGAGAACAACTGCACCGTGCCTGGGAAAAGCAGCCAGAAGTTGATCCGCTACAGATTCAACCACAAAAACTTCCTTTTCCAACACACAAATGATACCATTGTCCATTCCGGCACCGCGGACAATATCTCTTGCAGCCTGCTCAATATTGGCCGTTTCATCCACTACAACAGGAGGATTACCTGGCCCGGCACACAAAGCCCGTTTACCGCTGGACATGGCAGCCTTAACGACAGCTTCACCCCCAGTAACAACGAGAAGGTCCACACCTTTGTGAGTCATTAAATCGTTGGCGCTGGCAATGGTAGGTGTGGCAACGGTGGTAACCAGGTTTGGTGGACCGCCAGCTTCCATGACGGCTTCGTTGATCAGTTCCACATTCAGAATGCTAACTGTTTTTGCCATGGGGTGAACATTGAACACCACTGCATTTCCAGCAGCTACCATTCCGATTGTGTTACAGATAATGGTTGAGGTTGGATTGGTGCTCGGTGTTATTGAGCCAATCACTCCATAAGGTGCCCATTCCGTGAGTGTTAATCCATGATCCCCAGATAAAGCTTCCGGTATGAGAGCTTCTGGACCTTGAGTTTTTTCGATAACCAACTGGTTTTTGAGAACCTTGTCCTCATAGCGACCCATCCCCGTTTCTACAAATGCCTTTTGAGCAAGATCTTCGGCATGAATACGCATTTTGGCCCGGATACTCTCAATGATCTTGGAGCGTTGCTCCAGAGTCAAACCATTCAGTGCCTCATAGGCTTTACGGCTAGCTGCAACAGCAGAATCTACAGAATTAAAAACACCATATCCACCAGAGGTGTTCATTTCACCTATTGATAGACTCGTGTTCTGTATCTGTACTTCTGGCGGCTTCGGTTCCAGCAGTGAAGCCACACGGTTTGCGATGAGGTCAACTTGACTATCTGTCAGTTGTGACATGTTTTGCCTCCGGCTTGGTCATATTTCCCCTCGATACATCCCGACAAAAGCGTCGGGACACGCGGCGACCGCATAAATCCGGTTCTTGGATGTGGCGATCTACACATTGAGATTACTGCGTCAACCTGACAGGTTTGTCGGGTCTCCTCGCACAGACGAATCATATAATCTCTGCGTTCTCTGCGCACTCTGCGAGAGGAAAGGGTTGAAATTTAATCATCCCGACCTTTTTTGTACTTGAGCTTTCCATCTGTTTCCCAGTTATCGACGATAGCCATAACCACTGCATCGCAGGGACGGTTTTCGGTCACCTGGGTTTGACGAGCTGAGCTACCACTGGCATAGAGTACAATCTCCCCCACACCGGCACCGACAGCATCAGCAGCCACGACGAAACCACCTGTAGCCTTGCCATTTAGATCGACCTGCTGTAAGGTCAGAAACTTGAGCCCATCCATACTGGATTCTTTCTGACTTGCAACAACGGTCCCAACAACTTTTGCCAGGATCATAAGGTCACCTCCTGATTAGGATCTTTTGGTGAGTTCGGCTTTACCTTCTTCGGCACGACCCAATGGTAAAACTGCATCCACATTTGGATGAGGACGAGCGATGATATGTACTGCGACAATTTCACCAACTCTGGCAGCACCTGCACGACCAGCATCACAAGCAGCCTTCACAGCAGCTACATCACCACGGATAATGACAGTTACATAACCACCACCAGTTTTTTCATACTCGACCAGTTCAACCTTGGCAGCTTTGACCATTGCATCGGCTGCTTCCACGGCTGCGGGGTATCCTCTGGTTTCTAACATTCCTAAAGCGTCAGACATTTTATTGCCTCCTGTTTTGTTATTATTTGATGTTTAGTTTTAATAAAACTCATTTTTTGCCGCGAATTAACGCGGATTTTCGCTGATAGTTAAAGTGGTTATTTCATTTACGTGGTTCATCCGGACTTTACATGTTTTTTCTAATCCGCGTCTATCAGCGTTAGTCCGCGGCATCTCGCCGTTTATTTCTTGTCCGCTTGCTCACGTCCGGTAACATTTTCAAGGGCGTCAGCTGCAGCACGCCAGGCAACATCGATATCTTTCTCTTCGCCACCGAGATATACACGGCCAAAACTGCCTGTTGCACGAACTTCTAAAATATTAATATTCGCTGCTTTTTCAGCCTCATTGGCAGCCAAAGCTGCATAAGCAGCAGGGACACATTCCATTACATACATGGATTCACCTGGGAGGATCATGTTTCCGTGACGCATACGATTGATCAATTGAGTTTGGTGATCATCAATATTGCGAATGATCTGACTTGAAACCAACTTGGGTTTCCAGCGGTCATCTTCTTTTAACTCAAGAGCATCTAGAATGGCTTCTCCCGCTTGACGCACATCTGCCTGGGAAAAAGAGTGAATTTCCAAGAGTCCATAAAGACGTTCGACAATTTGTAAACCAGGGGTAACATTGGTTGATTTCAACGCGATATCCGTGATACGGTTAATCTCAATTCCAGGTGATATTTCAACATACAGTGAAGCCATTCCTGCGAGAGGTAAAAAACCTCTGGCAATGGTACAGAAAAACGCTGCGTGCTGGGGTTGTAAATTATCCAAAAACACATAAGATCTCAAATCTACACTCATTTATATTTCTCCTTTAAATTCTTTTTTTTGGCCGCGGATTAACGCGGATTTTCGCTGGTTTTGATTGTGGCTATTTCACCCCTGCGGTTCACAGGCACTAAACTATGCTTCTTTAAAATTTTGGCTTCTTTCAGGAGTTCACCTTGCTTTTTACAAATCATATTAGTGACCTACCTTGCTCTGAACAGCGTTCATCTGCGTAAATCCGCGGCAAATGGCTTAGCTTGAGACCGTGATGGATCTAGCTTTTTTCAAGATGGCAATTCCAGCACTGGCACCGATACGAGTGGCTCCAGCCTTAATCATATTCTGCGCATCTTCCAAAGAGCGAATCCCACCCGCGGCTTTCACGCCGATGCCTGTATTGGCAACCGTTTTTGACATCAAGGCAACATCGGCTGCCGTGGCCCCGTGAGGACCAAACCCTGTGGATGTTTTGACAAAGTCCGCTCTTGCTTTTTTAGCCAATGTACAAGCTCGCACCTTTTCATCATCATTGAGTAGGGCCGCTTCAATAATCACTTTACTGATAACTCCACCATCTTCACAAGCCTCGCAGACAGCGCGGATATCTCTATAAACCAACTCATCGTTACCGCTTTTCAGGGCACCCACATTGATCACCATATCAATCTCTTTGGCACCATCACGAATGGCTCGACGGGTTTCCATAGCTTTAATTTCAGGATGATGGGCACCGGACGGAAAACCAACTACGGTACACACTTTTACTTTTGATTCAGCCAGCTCTTTGGCCGCCAGGGGCACATAGCTGGGACTGATGCAGACTGTTGCAAATTGGAACTCATCTGCTTCAGCACACAGGGTTTTGATATCATCAACCGTAGCATCTGGTTTGAGAATCGTGTGGTCAATACACCGTGCGATATCTTCTGGAACAGATGAAGCACCGGTTCCATCATGCAGCCCAAGACGATCAACACCATAATCCATAAATTTGCGATAGGTATCGGGCTGTCTCTCGGCACACACACCACAGCTACAGACCATATCACTATCCTGATGATTATGATTTTCCAGGACGTGTGGCTTTTCACTTATATTTCCTGCTCCAGATTGGACCAACTGGCCCACCCGCTCAGCAATCCTAAGAATATCCTGATCGGTCAATGCTGACAAATCACCGTTATTTTTTTCAACTGTTTCCATACTTACAACACTTCCTTTATCGGTTTGCAGATCATTGATCATCTCAACCCGTTTTAAATGGCGTTCCGCGGTACAATCCGTGGTAATAAATTTTTGGACAATCTGCTGGGCTAGAGCACCGCCAATTAAACCTGAACCCAGAGTCAACACGTTGGCATCATTATGTTCACGGGCATTATTAGCGCTAGATAGATCATAGCAGAGAGCAGCCCTGACACCGGGAATTTTATTGGCAGTCATGGATGATCCGATTCCTGCTCCGTCAACAATCACTCCAAAGCGAGCTTCTCCCGAAGCAACTTTCCTGGCCACTTTTTCCGCAAAAACGGGGTAATCAACAACCTCCGTAGAATGGGTGCCGCAGTCGATCACTTCATAGCCTGTCTTGTTTAAAAAGGTTTTAACCGATTCCTTTAGTGGAAAACCACCATGATCGGCACCCAGAGCAATAATTGGAAGTCCCATATTAATCCTCATCCAGTAATATTTTTGCAACGTCTTCATCGGTAACCAAACTGGTAAAGTAGCCTCCAGCCAAGCCAGCTTTAATGGCCTGAGCCTTATCTGATCCACCGGCTATCGCAATTGAGTGATGCTTGGTCTTTAGTTCATCCAGTTCGATACCAATGGTACGGGCGTTTAATTCAGGAGAACAAATTGATCCATCTGCTTTGATCAAGCGGGAACAGATATCGGCCACAGCGCCTTGTTGAATCAAAGAGCGAACCTCATCTTCTTCAAAATAATCTGCCTGAACCAGAACGGACTTCGACCCAAAAGCACCTATAGTAAAAATTGAAATATCGGCTTCCTGGGCCAATTTTAACGTCTTGGCTATATGACGATCTGATATGATGGCCTGTTTGAGCTCTGGTGTATCCACGATGGCCGGCAATGGCATCAAATAGGGTATGGCAGAATAATTTTCACCCATACGCCCGGCAATTTCGGTTGCATGGGTATCAAGCTCAGCTTTTGATACACCACCGTTGAGCTGGACCACTGTCATGTTTTTTATAGCACGGGGCTTTAAATGTTTTGTCGCCGCTTGAAGTGTAGAGCCCCAGGAAACGCCCAGGGTAATATTTTCAATGAGCATTTGATCTAATAAATTTATCAGAACAGAGCCCATTCGAGATTTGATAACGGCATCGTCTTTATCGGATGGAACAACAACGACATCTTGTAGACCATATTTTTTGCGCAGGGCTGCCTCAAGACGAGTTCCATGAGCATTGGGATCAATAATTTGAATTTTGACAATTCCAGCATCACGCGCTTCTTGTAAGATGCGGGAAACGCCTGGGCGTGATATTTCCAGTTTTGCAGCAATCTGAGATTGATTGAGGTGATGCTCATAATAAAGGCGAGCCGCCTCCAACAAAAGTAGATTTCTGTCTGAGGGTTGAAGGGTCATACCGCCCTGAACATTTGCTCAATCATGATTATCATGTGTTCAAGGTAGGCTTTTACCAAGTCCTTGGCAAGGGGAAACTAGCTGAGAAACGAAACCGCGAATTTCGCAAATTGCACGAATGTTTAAGGGGGCGCTTCAGCATGGTGAGATTGAAAGAAACTGGAAAATTGAAATTGGGGAATATCCTAGAAATCTACTTTAGCCCCACGGACTCTATTGAGATAAGTGCGGTCAGACACATAGATCTGTTATAAAGAGCCAATACAAAGCGTATGTTTTTCTCTGCGTTCCTGGCGTGCCCTGCGAGAGGAAACCGTTTATGCGAACAAATGAGACTGATTGCTAGAAGTAGGTATTAACGGCAAATTCGAATTGGTTGATAAAAATTTCTTTAACTATCGTAATGTTGTTCTGTTCATAAAAAACCAGCATTGCTTTTTTATATTCGATTGAATCTACAGTTCGATACGAAAGAGGGCAGTATTGATTTTTGATCAGAATAGCATTGCTGATGATACGTGCAGTCCGCTTATTACCATCTCCAAAGGCTTGAATGTATGATAGCAGAACGAGTGAGAGTAACGCCTTTTCAAATATATTCTCACGACTATTGATCAATTCACACATCTCTATTAGGGCTTCTTTGATCTGATGTTCATTATCTAAAGGTTTATAGTTTGTTCCGGAAATACCAACCCTTCTTTTTCGAATATTACGATCAACCCCTAAATCTTTCATCAGTAAACTGTGGATATCCTCAATGCTTGAGATGGTAAGGGGAGAAACATAATTGGAGTTTTCAAAGATAAAATCCAGAGCCTCTTTATGATTCAACAGCATGACTGCATCATCTTTTGTTTTCCCGGCAGCTGTTTTTTTTTCTTTTAATAGACGTTCCGTTTCCAGAAGTGAATAGGTATTACCCTCAATCTGAGATGACTTCCAGCTTAAATCGATGGCAAGCCGTTCATGTTCTTTGTGGTATTCACCCAAAGATAGTTTTGATCTGTTTTTTTTAAACTTTTGCTGAAGATTATTCAGTCGTTGCAATTCAGCCTTAGAAAACAACTCAACTTTAGGCAAGACCTCTGTAATTAGCTCAAAATTGAAACTGGGCTTAATATTTCGTTCATCTATTTCTTTTTCAAAGTATCGGTCAACAGCAAGGGGATAGAATATATCATAAGCCGGACTAATTATGTATTTTCGTCCCCGACCTTGGCCTATAGCCAACACCAGATTCTCTAGAATAAGACTAGTGAGAACTCTTTTCACTGTGGCATAACCGATTTGCGAGGCTAAACCCTCATGAATTGCTTTAGATGAAAGCGAGGGATTATCTTTGATGAATTCCAGAATTTCTGAGCTTTTATTGCTAATCATCTTACTTGAATCCTTTTGAGGCTCACATTACCACCAATTACAGCTCAAACTTAATTACTTATGAGCCCTGTTGCAATCTAAAATGAGCTCTATTGTAGCAACTGGCTATCTATTATGAGTGGGAAATAATGATAAACTTCGGTCCTGGGAGGTGCCCACCACTCAAAAAGACCAGCGACCTACTGCCAATGTTTTATAGAGTTGGCATAATACTCGAGAAGCACTTTGGCCCCCTCATCAACACGAATAAGGTTCTTTTCCTCCCTAACAAGACCTCGGCCAATCAACAAACTGATCGCATTAGTGAGAACTCCTTCACTGGCACTGGGTGCAATATCAATGGGTGCTCCCATGTCTTTTAACTCAGAAATTCTCTGGATGGCCTGCACTTTCAGTTCAAGCTCACTCTTCCAAACCGTTTGATTATTCAGGATTATTTCCGAGACCAGGGCAATGGGCAAAATGGGAACAACACGGCCAATATTCTTCATGAGAGTATCCGCCAAATCCTTTACGTGTTCGAAACGCTCGGTCTGTTCAAATCCACTAAAATCAATCTGGTTATCTTTACAATATGCCTTGGCTGAAACAGGGGGTCCAAAATTGACACTGGCATAGCCAAATCGACTCCAGCGATTCTTCCGTGAAAGCATCATGGTCTTGAATAGGAATCCAAAACTGGTTTTAATAACAAACCAGGCACTGCGTTTGGGAGATTCTGAATCTAGTGCTCTCGTTAGGCTGCGATCTTCCAGTACACGATCGTAGTTGATCCCTACGGGGACAAAGACCACATCTTTATCATATTCTGGATGAAAATCTCTGAGCATGTAATCCATAAAACCCAATTTTGGTTCACGAAAACTACCATCCTTTGTTAAACCGCCCTCTGGATAGACGGCCTGACAGACACCAGCGCGTGTGGCGAGATGCACATAGCGCTCCAGGACTTTACGATATAGAGGGTTACCCGAACCACGGCGAACAAAAAAGGCGCCCATGGATTTGATTAAACCCTGAAGGGGCCAAATCTTTGCCCATTCCCCGACAGCATAAGAAAGTGCCGTTTTTTCAGCTACCAGAAAGGAAACCAGGATGTAATCCATATTACTGCGATGGTTCATCACAAACACAACTGAAGAACCCTGGGGAATTTTCTTGAGTCCATCATCATCAAAAAAGCCGACCCTGACGCGGTAGATCAAACGAGCAGCTTTTCTCGCAAGCCAGTAGCCAAACCTGAAATAAATGTAAGCGTTAAACGAAGGGACAATCTCACTGGCATAACTTTTTGCTTTTTCCTGAGCAATCGCCATGGGCATATCATTTTCAGTAGCATACGCTTTAACTGCTTCAATCACCTCGTCATCAAAAACCAGTTGATCGATCAAGCCCTGGCGGCGGGTTAACTGAAAGGGACGAATTTCAATATCAAGACGGGAGCTGACTTCATCCATTACCTTCTTTACCCGGCGACGGAGAACCCAACGCAAACTGGGCATCAAAAGACGGTCTAAAACCATGACGCCGGCAAATAACAGGAGCACAACAAAGCTCCACAGAGAAAGGGTGATAGTATTGTCCATATTAGCTCCTGTCAGCACAAGGTTTCTTAAGTTGAATCCCCACAAAAAAACTAACCACCAATTTCACGACTCTCGCTAATGGCTATCGGAAAGCATGTCTATCCTGAAATATTTGTTAACGTGCGGTAAAGCTAGACGGGTTCTGTTTTATTAAAAGGGGTGTTTGTGGGAGGTGAGATTGGGAACTTGAAACTTGACAGTCTCGCAAAAAGTCTAACCGCAGAGAGAGCGCAGAGGACGCAAAGTATTGATTATCAACAACATACGTACCTGTCGTGTATATTGTTGATATTAACAGTGTTAGGCCATTTCTGGTGAATTGTAATGGACTTTTTGCGGGTTCGTCAAACTTTGAAGGAGGGGCAAGTATAGGGATTCGTTTGATTGATTAAAGGTTATACCAATGATAATCATAATTTAAGGTGCCACATATCATCAAGGCTGGAGATTTCCGCGTCGTTGTCACTTCTCGCAAAGACGTAATCCCCGGCCTAGGGAAGGTTATTCTTTTTCCCTCGACTCCGCTCGGCATGACGATCGCAGGTCCATCAACATTCAGTGATGCTGACAGCCAGGCCACCCAGGGAAGTTTCTTTATATTTTTCAGACATTTCCAGGCCCGTCTGTTTCATGGCTGATATACAGCTATCAAGAGATACAAAATGTCGTCCTGTGCCTCTCATGGCCAAGGATGCGGCAGTGTAAGCTTTAATTGCTCCAAAACCGTTTCGCTCGATGCAAGGGACTTGAACCAATCCCTTTATTGGATCACAGGTCAATCCCAGGTGGTGTTCTATGGCAATCTCAGCTGCATTCTCAATTTGCTGGGCACTGCCCCCTCTAACCGCACACAAACCAGCTGCAGCCATTGATGATGCTGATCCTATTTCTCCCTGACAACCTACTTCTGCACCTGAAATAGAGGACCTTAACTTGATAATTCCGCCTACTGCAGCTGCAGTCAATAGAAACTTTCGAACTTGCTTTTTGGTGCCCCCCTGATGCTTTACCAAATAATAGAGGACGGCGGGAATTACTCCGGCAGCACCATTGGTGGGGGCCGTAACAACCAGATGTCCCGCCGCGTTTTCTTCACTAACAGCCATGGCATAGGTTACCAGCCAGTCCGTCACATTTGCTGTTTCAGGTTGCTTCTTAAGCTGTAGATATAGCCCTTTCGCCCGCCGGGGTAGATTCAGTCCTCCAGGTAGGGGTTTTTCAGAACTTAGACCATTTTCCATACATGTTTTCATGGCCTGCCATATATCGTCAAGTCCCTGGTTCAGTTGTGCCCTGGAGAGATATTCTAACTCGTTTTTCCGTTTCATTGACGCAATGGAGCGCCCACTTTTTCGAGCCTGGGTCAACATTGATTTCGCTGATTTAAATGGGTAAGGAAAAGATTTTGCCGATTCCATCTGAATAGGAGCAACTAGTCTGTGGATTTCCTCCTGCTTGCTAATAAATCCGCCTCCAATGGAAAAGTAGGTCTCCATCAGAAGAGGTACACCGGTGTCTTTCGAAAGCTCGAAAATCAAGCCGTTGGGATGCTCTGGCAGAGGATCGTTACGGTCAAAAACCACATCCTTCTCTGGGGAAAACCGGATGATATTGGGTCCTTTGAAATCCAGGCTTTCAAGTAGCCAAAGCCTGGTGACAAGCTGGTCAACATCCTGAGTTGCTAGAGATTTGGCCGTGTGGCCATGCAAACCAAGAGTAACCGCCCGGTCGCTGGCATGTCCTTTACCTGTATATGCCAAAGATCCTTTGAGGATACACCTGATAGAGACGTCGCCTGAAATGTTGTTCTCGGATAGAAATTGTTTCGTTAACTCAAGAAAATCGCCAGCCGCTACCAGGGGACCTACCGTATGAGAGCTGGATGGTCCAATTCCAATTTTAAATAGCTCGAGAACACTTATAAACATAGGGTGCTTCATTGTTTTTCCATATCCCCAGATGTCATTTAACCAGGATTACCTTAGCTAGTTTATACCCATCACTCCCTGTCAGGCGAACAAGATATGTCCCAGACGAGACGGACTTACCGTAATCGTTCACGCCATCCCATCTGATCTGTTTATAGCCGCTCTGTAGATTCTCTTTCCATAGTGTTCTGATTTTTTTACCTGCTAAATCAAATATCTCAATGTCTATATCTGTGCTACTCACCAAAGTGAAATCTATTGTCACGCCTTGATTTGTTGGGTTGGGAAAAACATGTAAATTGGAGATCGTTGTTGGTTTTTCTGGTTCAATTGAGAGGCTTGCATCCAATAGTTCATGCATAACCACCCCCGTTGCCTGTTCTGTAGTAAAACCAAGCAGCTCTCCGATGGTAGGCGTGATCTCTGGAATAGTACGGGTTACATCAGAAACCAGACCAGGGGGCGTATCTGGTCCAAGAGTAAGCAACTGAATGTGTCGACAGCCTTCACAATCATCCCCGTGACCCGTGAAGTCGTAATCATGACGACCATGGTCGTTGGTAACCAGCATGGTGGTTTTCCCAGCATAAGCTGAATTTTCCTGTAGCACTTCCCAGAGCTCCCCCACAATACTGTCAGCCCTGGCGATGGTTGTGAGATAATCATCCCAGACACCTACATGGCCCGCATGGTCCACATCAGCCAGGTACATCAGTAAAAGATGCGGAGATTGTTGGGCAATAACCTGTTCTGTTTCATGCCAAACATCCAGGTCGGTAGAGCCCTCACTGTGATAAAGTGGCCAATAGTCAGGCCCATAATCTGAATCCAAGCTGGCTTTCCAGGGACATAGCGCTTTTAGGGTATAGATGCAGTCTTCAGCAGGGCGATTTAACTGCTTTCGGTAATACTCAAATAGGGTAGGTAATTCGGTGGTATTATTGGTTGATCCATCACAATCAGGATCAGAAAATGTGTTTATATCGGTCCAGGCCCCGCACCAGATCGCCGGAATAGCACGGCTAGTGTAAGTTGCCCCGTCATTACGAAAATTATTCACCAATGCGCCCTGCCCAGCAAGTTCTGCCATTCTGGGTACCTGAGTGTGGTCTGGATCGCCTAAGCCCTCACTGTAACGGAGTCCATCAATAATCACCAACACCACCCGCTCTGTGGTATAAGCACTTAAAGGGGCCGGAATCAGGGTTAATAATATCCCCGCCAACAGAATGTGGTTGAAAAAGCTCGGGAGACGAATGCCAGATATTGTTTTTGAGGTAAACTTATTTCTCATGGTTATTTCCGACCTCTAGAAGATGCCTGGGATTAAATATTTTGTTCGTTTTTGGTAATCTGCCCAGGTTGGATATCTGGACATGGAACGTTCTTTCATCGCAATGTTTATAGAAAAGATGCCGATCCAGACCCAGGCTAAAATCGCCCAGGGAATCCAATGACTCACAACTAAAGCATAAGCCCCATAAATCATCATTTCCCCTAAATAATTAGGGTGACGAATGCTGCGGTACATTCCCGTAGTGATTAATCCTGGCTCATACTTTAAGGTGAAATATTTTTGGGCATCTGCAGTTAGCATGATGGCAAGCCCCAGGGTATGAATGGCAATGGCAACTGTCAGACCAACCCAGCTTGCTCCAGAATGAGCAACACCAAGTACTGGGGAAATCAATAAAAACGGGAATACCCAATAGGGTCCAAGCACTGCGGCTATAGCGACAAAGGCCCCACCAAAGGTCACGCGTATTTGCCATTTAGGGTCAGGGAAAATCATATCTTTCAAAAGCCACGCAAACCCATAACTCCCATGCAGTGCCAGATACACCCAAGCCTGATCAGAGTCATTTTGATAATAGTACATTAATCCCAAAACCCAAAAGGCGGTCGCCCCTTTTTGAAAGTTGATCACCCAATTCATCTTCAATATCTTGGGTCCTCCCAGGAAGTCAACATTGAGATAATTGGTGATCTCGCTTATTCTACTTATCAGTCCTGACATGGTTTCATCCTCTGTTGTTTTAATCACTCGGGGTGATGATACAAATATGAATCCTGCTGATGTCAATTGTAACCAAATAATTGCCATAGGAAGGTTCTTCTTTAGGTTTTGGAAGGCACCAGACTATGTCTTTGGGATTCTTAATCAAGCCATAGTATAACCTCACAGGCACTCAAACAATTTACCTACCATTTTCAATCCTTTATACAAGCCGATAGGAAGAAACCAAGTGGGGATATTTGCTTGGAAACAGAGGGCTTGTTGTGAACTTATTGGCTGGATAATAATTAAGGGAACGATATGTCAGATTCAGGATTTATACATAGCGGGGATGATAAAAAGGGACAGGTTCAGGAGATGTTTGATGGCATTGCCAAGCGCTACGACTTCCTCAATCATTTTCTTAGCCTGGGGATTGACCTCTATTGGCGTAAACAGTCCGTAAAGGCCTTGACGTTAAAGGATGGCGACTTTCTCCTTGATGTGGCTTGCGGAACTGGAGACCAGGGTTTTTCAGCACTGAAACGGGCTGATATTCAGGTCATCGGTCTTGATTATTCTTTCAATATGCTGGAAATTGCAAAACAAAAAATTGATACGCGGGCACTATCTGAAAAGTTTGAAGTGGTTCAGGGTGATGCTGAAAACCTACCTTTTCAGAAAAATACCTTTGATGCCCTGAGCATCTCTTATGGAATTCGTAATGTGGGAACCATCACGGCAGCCCTCAGTGAATTTTACCGAGTTCTTAAACCGGGAGGCCGCGTATCCATTCTTGAGTTCTCTGAACCGCAGGGATGGTTTATTGGTGGACTCTATCGATTTTATTTTGATCATATTCTACCAAAGATCGCTGGGATGATGTCCAGTGAATCAGCCTATACCTATCTTCCAGAATCTGTAAAGCATTTCCCAGACCGCACTGAGTTCAAAAAATTATTATCTAACGAAGGTTTTGGAGAGGTCGCTCTCCAGGATTTGACTTTTGGTGTGACTTCGATTTTTTCAGGGGTAAAATAACTCACCAGGCTGGGATTCGAATCCCAGCCTGGTGGGTATATAACAAATTATTCTGACAGGTATTTCCAGGCGATGGTGTATACGCCACTATTACCTTCATCATCATAGTAATTTGTCACTTCAAATGCAGGATATTTGCCATCGTCTGTATTGACGACATACACATAGTCCAGGGGCTGAACGATGTGAGCATCTGTTGTGGTATACCAATTATCTACTTCTTCGATGGTGGTATAAACACCTGTTGAAAATGATCCTGGTACATCAATAACATCATCCAGACTAGCTGCATCAACCCGAGCAACACCCAGGTTCAGGGCACCCATCAGGTATGGGTTACTGATAGTCATCATGGTTGAATCATTAATCGGCACGGAAAATGAGAAGGTTGCAAAAGCGATGTCCCATTCACCTGTATCTACTGTATCACCTGCGTTGTCAGCAAAGGAGAAATATACAGTCGGACCTGTTTTAACATTCTCTGTTACAAAGTTATAAGCTTCGGTTACATCCTCATCATCAGTTGATTCACAACCAAACATAAGAAACACGGCCATTGCGGCCACTAATGTCTTTTTTAACATGTCTACCTCTTTCTATTTGTTTTCATAATTGTAGTTTAGGCCTACATACCATTCTCTACCCGGCATAGGTCCCCAAATAGGATCATATACGTCGGTTAAATTTTTCACTCCAGCATTGAGGTTTAAACCCAGGATCAGACCTGTCTGGAAGTGTGAATTCCAAATCATATAACTATCAATCCACTCCTCTGACTCAATGGTCCCAGAAACACTTTCTTCACCGTAGTAACGATCACCGATAAATTGACCGCTAAGATTAAAACTGGCAGAGCTTCCCAACTTGATACGGAGGCTCGTGTTGGCTTTATGTTTAGCCTTGAGATTGATGGGGCTCTCATTGTCAACATCCCAGGTGTTTAAATAGGCGTAACCCATAGTCCATTCGATCCGTTTGCTGTAGAAGTAGGTCAGGTCGATCTCAGCCCCGCTGGTGATGGCCTCTTTGATATTAGCCGTTTGCCACAGGGATAGATTATCTTCGACACCAATGAATGAGTAGTCAATCAGGTTTTCAATTCGATTGTAAAAGAAGTTCAACCGACCATGATATTTCTGAGTATGCCATCTCTCAATGTCTAGATTAAAGTTATTTGAACGCTCTGGAAATAAGTTCGGATCACCGATAATGCGATACCCAATTCCCTCAACGGTATAATCAAGAAAGAGCTCTTTAAAGGTTGGTGCTCTGAAACCCTGGCCAAAAGAAATTCTGATTCGAGAGATCATTTCAGGTTTAAACATGAAAGATATTTTGGGTGAGAGATAATTCCCGTAGATCGAGTGGCTATCCCATCGTAAGCCAAAGGTGCTTGACGTTTTTTGGGTTAACGACCATTCATCTTGAAGAAAAAGATGAGTTAAAGATGCGGTTTGTTCTCCACCAACAATTCGGTCAGATTCTGTATTTTCAAGCTCACTGCCAACACCCACCATCAAGGCATGTGTCTCACGTTCCACAAGAGCTCTAAGCTCTCCCCGAATGAGGCCTTCCAGGGTTTGGTCGGAAGATTTTACAAATCCAGAGGAACTGACAACGCGTTCATAAACATGGTCATAGTCAGAATAATCCAGGCCCAGGGTCAGCGTCATTGATTGATTGGTATTTTCCAATTCCAGGCGACCTGAATTTCGAACGTTGGTTGTAATATCTTCAAAAACATCAAGATCCGTGGTTTGAGTCTCAAGAAATTGGGTGGCCTGAAGATCCAAGGTCAAGTTTTTGCTTAGATTTCCAGAGGTTTGAAATCCATAATTTAGTTTGTCGTACTCACTGCCATTTTCCCAAAGACTACCGGTGTTGAGTGTGTTTCCACCATAGATTCGTGAATTTAAAGAGATTTTCGACTGCCACCCCAGGATGCCACCACTCAGAGACATATTGCCGCCCAAGCGTCCGTAACTACCCATGATACTGCCAACTTTCAGCCCTAATCGACTATCCCCTTTGGTTGTTATGATATTCACCACACCACCCATAGCTTCACTACCATACAAAGCTGAGGCTGCTCCTTTGACAATTTCAATCCGCTCGATTTGCTCTATCGGTATCTGGCTGATATCCAGTTGGCCGTTGGTGCGCCCAATCATTTTTAAGCCGTCCACCATGACAAGGACATGATTCGCATCAAACCCAGACAGTTCGATTCCCGTTCCAAATTGATTTTCCACTACAGCAATGCCTGTGACATGTCCCAGAACTTGAGATATATCTGTACCACCGGTTTCACGTAATTTTTCATTTTTGATGACCTGGGTGGTCACGGGAACATCCTTCAAAAAACGTTCAGTTCGTGTACCAGTAACTACCAGAGTTGACATTTCAATCAGTTCTGGATTCATTTTAAATTCTAGAGGCAGTAGCAGGGGGAGGGTGAATGTTTCGGTTTGGTCTTCAAAACCGATGTAGCTCAGTTGCAACTCATGTATACCGGATGTCAGATCCTCAATAAAAAAGTAACCTTGATCGTCAGAGGTTGTCCCAAGGCCAGCATCTTTGATCATGATATTCACGTAAGGCAAGGGTTTGGATGTGTCTTTATTTAAAACGTGTCCAGCAACCGTATGCACCGTTTGAGCCTGGGCATTAACAAAAGAGAAACTGCTAATTATGAGAGCAGCAAATAGATATATTTTCAACTTAGACACTCTTACCTCAACCCTTTTTAAGCATGCTGTCAAGCATCTCTTCGATGTGATTTTCACTAATATCCTGATTATCCCTACCCCAGAAAACCAGACCATGGAATAATCCACCAAGAGCCTTTAAAACGATTCGCGGTTCCATCTGGGGAAACTGACCTTTTTCAATCCCCTGCTCGATCAGCTCCAGCAGAACTTTATAAAGGCGGTTTTGGTATTGTTTCCATTCGGCTTTTTCGATTTCTTCACTGGTGAACGACCGCGGTACAAAAAATAAAAACTCATAGAGAGGGCGATCTGCATTGACCAGTTCGGCGATCCGTTTTAGCATAGCAATAAAAATGCGGCGAGGACTGTCACTACCCATCGCTACATCTTCCAGATCGCGCCAAAGGGTCAACCACCCATGGAGGAGGAGGGCGTTGAAAATTTCTTCTTTAGAACTAAAATAATAATAGAGCGTTGCTTTTCCGAAACCGGCTGTTTTGGCAATTTCATCAATCTTTGCCCCCTCTAAACCTTTTTCCTTAAAAACGGTTAAAGCACCCTGGAGAATCAATTCTTTCCGAGCTTCTCTTTCAGCTGATTTTCGATTTTGCGCCATACAATCTCCTAAGAGTTCAAACCACACGTTCGATTATTCGAACGCTCGGTCGAAAAACTAACCGTCAATTCTTGGATTCAAATATATATTTGCTTAAGTGAAACTATTTTAATCGGGGATGATGATGTGACCGTTTCGGATACATATGACCTGGAAACAGAAGAATCATCCAGTAGTTAGATAATCCTACACTTCGAGTGCCCTCAGTGAGACGAGATCGGTAAACCACCGTGTCTTCCTGAGGTGCTCGCAGAGCAGTCTCGAAGGATGATACCCCTACAATTCAACCCTCAAAGGGCTGGTCAGGGCTGGCCATTGACCTTTGGCAACATTACGTGCTCCCTTAAAAACCAAATAGGAATATTTTCCATAATGGGGAACCAGTTGACCCAGCCGAGGCAGGGATTCTAAATCACCTGAATAAACGGTAAGCCTTTTGATATCCTTGTTTTTTCCTTCTGAACTTAGAACAAAAGTATGTCCCTCGCGGGCGTAAGCTGTTCCATTAATAGTGATGTGGGTTTCACTGGATTGAATCATATTTTCCAACCCTGACGGCATTTCTGTTGGGTTTAAGGCAATGATCGCATAAGAGCTTCCTGAATCTTCGCTCTTGAGTTCTTCAACTGGCATTGGCGTGATATCACCCTCTGTCAGATTATCCCCAAACGTTTTTAAGGCAGAAATATCTGTTTCATTTGAATACCAGAAACGCTTCTCGCTTGCGCCTAATGCGGCCGCAACGGTCGGTTCTATTTCCTCGGGGTAGAGATGACGAAAGATGTTATAGTCCGGATCCAATTCGAAAGCTGTAGCATCTCCCTTTACAGTGAATTCAAAAGTGGCTTCAGGTCCAGAAAGCCCCACCATTCCATCCTGGTTTTCCACACCCATAAACTTGATTGGAAAATAAACATTATAAGTCTCACCTAACTGGCCGACTTTGAATTTCACTTTAGTCATGCCATCCATTTTTTCAACCCTTAACAATTCTACACTTATCTGGGCCGCCCCAACGCGATCGACCCATTGAGGAATTACAAAGCTCAAATCTTCGCCAGAACTGGTTTCATAAGCGGCAATCCATTGTTCCCAGGTAACTTTTTGACCCTTATGGTGCGCATAGACATCACGCCAGGCTTGCAAGAAGCTTTCTGATCCAATACGTTCTTCAATCATGTGGAAGATCATCATGGTTTTATTATAACCAATCGTACGACTCTCAGCATTGTGGCGGGCAACAAAGTCTCTCACTGGGAATTCATTTTCTGGAGTTACGTAATTCTTATAGGCCTTCAAAATATTCTTACGATAGTCCCTGGCAGCTGCTTCACTACGGTTCAGTTTGTAACGATAATCAGCGCCATAAACGGTGAGACCCTCACACCAATTGCCATTTTTATAATCGACATAAACACTATTCCCCCACCAGTTATGGAGAACTTCATGACCAAGAGATGTCATCACAATAAATGGTAAGCGCATAACTTTTTGACCCAGGAGCGTCCAGGCAGGCATACCATATCCAGTAGGGAAAAAGTTTTCAGCTACGGTAAAACGTTTAAAGGGATAAGGGCCAATCATTTCAGAATACATCTCGACGTACTCAGCTGTGGCTGGGAGATAAGTCTCAAACAGGCTGGTATCTTCTTCAAAAAAGTAGCAGTATACATCAATATCACCTGCTTTCTTATGAGCGATCCGATAAGGAGCAGCCATAAACATAAGGCCATCACTCGCATAGGGATTATTCCAGCTTTGAATTTTTGTCGCACCAGAACTTACACTCGCCACACTATTACCATCAGCGATAGACTCCCAGTCGGCAGGAATGGTTGCGGTCACTTCAAAATGCATCAAGCCATCGTCACCTCTTGGGTAATAGAAGGAACCTGGACTTAAATAAGCCCCTTTGTCAATAATGGTTCCCGTGATCTCCCGGCCGACATTTTGGTTGGAGAACTTCGCATCTGCTACATCAGCATCAAAGACAGCTGCATAACTCACTGTAAATTGAACCTTTTGAGCCTTGTCTTGTTGAAAGAGAAGCCAAAGTGCATCATTTGGAGGGTCTAATGCCTTAATTTTCGAAGCAAATCCCTTTTTTAACTTAAGTAAACTACTTGAGTCCAGGGTCGTAAATTCGACAGCTTCCCCATTAACCGCTAGGGTCTCAACAATTGCATTAGGTGGCAAATAAAACATGTTAGCCCCGGCATTAACCAGCATTAGCCCTAAATCTGTGAAAGTTGCACTGCTCTTCTCGACATTTAACTCAAAGGCAAGCTTGTGTTCCAAAAACACAAGCTCTGCAACCTCGGTTGTTTTACATGAGACCACCAGAAGGGTAGCTATGAGCGTTAGTATTCCAAGTTTAGCTGTTCTCATTTGGAGCCTCTTTATCTTTGTTTACTCAATTATTATTTCTGTGTCTTATCGCGCCTGTTTCATCAACCTGTGTCTCGAGAGCACTTCGATCAAACTTCACTCTTTCAGCGCTACGCCCGGACAAGAAAGCTCAGCGTGACTTCTCATAGCAAGACCAAGCCAGGTCTCTACCGTCTTTGTCATTCTGAATGGTAATGAAGAATCTTCCATTGATTACCATAGAAAACAATGGAATAATCATGAACAGCTAGAGAGATCCTTCGCTGTGCTCAAGGATGACTCAAATAGCCTTTATCTGACTACGATGGAGATGGTTTGGTCTGGCGTCAGGTATTTTTCAGCCACCCGGTTTACATCAGCAAGGGTCACTTTTTTTAAGGCGTCCAGGAAAGCCTGATCATGATTCATATCCCCATGAAAGAACAGGGAAGTACCCAGGTAGTAGGCCTGATTAATACTTGATAAACGACGGAACATCATGCGACCCAAATACATGTTAATGGCCTTTTGTACCTCATCTCCTGTTAATTCACCAAGGGTTGCCTGGCTCATTAGCTGAGGAAACTGAGGAATCAGAACATCGGCATTCTGTGGTCGAGTCGGAAGCGATATATAAAACAACGCTTTGTTGCCACGAATGCTAGCAGTGGCTGACATGCGGTAGGCCATTCCCTGTTTCTCACGGACATCGAAGATAATCTTGTCTGACAGGATTAGGCTTAGGGCTTTTAAGGCGGCTTTGTCTTCAGGGTCAATGTCCTTTATAAAACCCCAAAAGAGATAGGATTGTTCACCACCGCCTTGTGTATCAACCGCTACCGATTTAGCTGGAGAGAGGTAAGCTCGTTCCGTTAAGGGAAATGTTTTTGAGACCCCTGAACCCGTTCCATCCAACATGTTATCTGCAATAAATTTAGAAGATTCGGGCGAAACGACACTAACGACTCTATTCTTGGGTGCAAAATATGATGCTGCGAAACCCACTAAACTGGAATAGTTCAATTCTTTTTTAGCACCTATTTCAACAGAAGCATAGAGAACAGAGTCCTTAAGGGTGTTGAAGCACTCTTTGGCTTGATCTTTCCCCCCGTGAGACATCCCGCGAGAAAACTTGGCTTTAGCCAGCTCGAACTCAGCCTCAGTGGGTACAAAACCATTTAATTCATTGCTCAAAAAGGATAAGGCGCCTTCCAGGTTATCGGCAAGTCCGGCGACACGGATATATCCAAAATCAGGGCTGAGGTAGATATTATCCATGGGGATCCAGGGATTATCATTGACGGTAAACTTTAAGCCGAACTGTTGACTCAAGGCAACTTTCTCCGTTGTTTTCATCCTTTGACCAAAACAGTCGTGAAGAATCTTGGCAGCATCCGTACCAAATTGAGTCTCATAAGATGACTTATATTTAAAAAGATAATGAACGGCCAACAATTCTGAGGCAGCATTTTGACGGGCAATCAGGCCCATGCCTTTTTCTGAAGCCTGAATCAGGGTGGTCAATATTTCATTATCTACCTGCTTGGTTTCAGCCGAGCCAGCATGGTGAAAAATGACTGCAGGTTGTTTATCAAACCGAAGTTTTTTGAGCACTTTTGCTGCTTGTTTTAGATCAGCACCATCTGGTAGATCCAGAACTCCATCAATACCATAAATCGCAAAATCGAATGCGTTATAGATGCCAAACATGTGTGGCTTTTCAATGTTTTGCAAAAAATCTGTTCTTTCTCTGGTGACCATGGAGGCCAGGGTGGCAGCTGAAACTTTAAGTCTGAGACGCTTATTCATGGCCTGTAATTGACCACTGATTGCCCTTGCGTTTGAATCATCCTTTAATTCGAGCATAAACACGAGATAAGTTGCTATTGGGCTATTGTAAAACTCAAAACCAAGACTTTCCACATCGGGATAGTTTGATGTTAAAGCAGATTCCATCCCGCTTATTTTTTCACTAAGCCCATTCTCCAGCAAAGAGAGAAATCCTTCCTGTTGAACATCAGGAAGACGGTAAACTTGGTGTAGCATATTGGCTTCGCCTGCATAATAGCGATCCAACCAGGCTCCTGAGATGAGGGTATTAATTTTTGGCTTTTCCATTCCGGTTTTTAGGATAGAGTCTTCAGGACGAAAAACTGATCCGGGAGCAGCGGCACCATAGATACGCTTGACTTCCTTGAGCATTTCAGCGCTCTTAAAGTTACCAATCACACTCATCACCATATTGTTCGGCAGGTATGTCGATTTGTAATAATGGTTCACATCATCACGGCTCATGTGTTCAATGGTTGAATATGTTCCCAGGGTGGGCAAGGATAGGGCATGACCACGATAAAATTCTGCAGTCAAATTGTACTCCATTTGAGTTCCTGGCTTGGATAGACTTTGGGCGATCTCCTCTAAAACGATGCCCTTTTCCTTTTTAAATTTATCCTGGGGGAGGATGGAGTTAAACAACATATCCGCTTGAATTTCCATCCCAGCAATATGATGCTCGGCAGGCATAACCATCATGAAATTGGTATAATAGTCCCCCGTATTTGCATTGTTGTAACCACCAATTAGATCGGTGTCATCATAGAGTTCCCGTTGGGTCCGTGTTGTGGTTCCGTTGAAGAGCAAATGTTCCAACATGTGGCTCATACCGCTGGTTTCGTAGGTCTCATAGGCAGAGCCTGTTTTAACCACCACGTTTACACCCACCATGGGGAGCGCCTTATTTTCAATGAGTAAAACTTCCAGCCCATTATTAAGTTTATGGATGCTGACACCTGGCTGGGCAGTCCATCCGGGGATTGTGAGCAGAAATACTGTAAGCAAAGTAAGTGTTTTATTCATTGTTAACTTTCTTCAAAGGGTTTGTGTGCGATCAGGTGAAATTTATTGTGCGCGTAATGTGTTAGGCTTCGACATGCACAGCAAGTGGAACATCCCGCCAAAAACGGGGACAACTATTGCTTTCGGCTTGTCTCCCTGAGGTGTCACGCTGAGCTCGCTTGTCCGAGCGTAGCTCTGAAAGAGTGAGGCTTGATCGAAATGCTCTCGAAGGGTCCAAAACCAGTTTCTAAGTGCGGCTCTAACTTTTCGTTGGTGTTCCATGCAAACAAGTTCTGCGCAGAAAGGGGGTTCGCAAGAATTTCGTGTGATCGATGGTTGAACCAGGCAAAGGTTTTATGGCATCACCAGGCGAGGATTCGAATCCTCATCTGGATTGATGATAAAACCTATTTCAGGGTGATCAGAATCTTTGCATCCATTGCGGCAGGAATGTTAATATCCAGAAGATCGAGAACCGTGACTCCGATATCCGAAAGCACACCATCTAAAAGCTCAACCTTTTGGTCTTTATCCACCGTAATGTAAAATAGTTCTACAGGGTTTAGGCTATGACTGGTTCTTACGGCTCCAGTTTCATAATCGATCATCTGGTCTACATTTCCGTGATCAGCAGTCATTAAAACCTGACCCTTTTGCTCAAGAATTGCAGGAATAATTTGTCCTAAACATTCGTCCAGAATTTCAACGGCCTTGACACCGGCATCAAAGTTCCCTGTGTGTCCGACCATATCACCATTGGCATAATTGACCATAATAAAATCATACTTGTCTGATTTCAATTGTTCCAAAAGCGCTTCGGTCACCTGGTATGCTTCCATCTCAGGGTGATCTGCAAAGCTGGCGGGATCAAATCGTCCCTTAAGCTCAATTCTTTCCTCATTCTCATAGGGTGTCGTGAGTTTGCCATTAAAGAAGCTGGTCACATGTGGAAATTTTTGGGTTTCTGCCATCCGCAATTGAAATAAACCCTCATCGGCAATAAGTTTACCCACTGTGAGTGGAGGTTCTGGGTTGTCACCACCGGCAGCCGCCAAAAGAAAATCATCAAAACCATCGAAGTAGCTGGTCATTCCAGCATAAATAATATCCCGAGCATCTTTTGATGAACCGGGGTAGTCTTTTCCAACAAATGCCATGGTAAGTTGGGTGGCTCGATCCTGGCGATAATTGGTATGTAAGACCACATCCCCATCCTGGATTCCTGTATATCCATCCATCACATGAGGCGGGATATACTCGTCAAACATATCTTCTCCAGACGGGGTTTTATCATTCTCCCAGGATTGTTGAATGGCATCGGCTGCAGAGGTCATGGGTCGGCCGGCGCCGTCAACTAAACAGTCGTAAGCTTGATCCGTAATTTCCCAAATTTTGGCGCGGTCCATCCCGTAGTAGCGACCCATCATGGTGCCAATACTGACGTTATCAATTTCTGAAATAATTTTTTCCAGCTTGCTCAGGTGTTCCAGTGAGCTTCTTGGTGGTGTATCGCGGCCATCGAGAAAAGGATGGACAACAATCTTTCCCTGAGGGTTTTCCTTTGAGGCCTGGCGAATAAATTTAAAGAGATGGTCGAAGTGAGCATGAACCCCTTCATCTTGAAGCAACCCGAGAAGATGGAAGGTAGACCGCCTCTCTCGCCACTTTTCCATCATGGACTGCCACAATTTGCCAGAGTAGATCTCACCATTTTCCAGCTGGTCGTTGATCCGCTTAAGTTCTTGGGTTACAACAGTACCGGCGCCCATACTGAGATGGCCGACTTCACTGGAACCCTGGAAGCCTGCTGGCAAACCAACCGCCTCTCCAGATGCCCCGAGAATACTGCGGGGGTAATTCTTGCGGATTTGATCCAGGTTTGGTGTTTTGGCAGCCAATACGGCGTTGCCTTCTACTTTTTCAGTGTAGCCCACTCCATCAAGAACGATCAGCACAACTGGTTTCATATATTTTGGACTTTCTTTATAATGGCGACGATTTGAATCATCGCTTGCTAGATTAACATGGCTGGAAATTTATGCACTCAAAGGGGTTTTGGAACCGCGAATTTCGCGAATTTCACGAATTTGTTATATGGATTGGATTTGACCAGGCTGGTCAATACAAGTATCAGACAGAGATTTCAGGACCGTATCCCAAGCATTATCAAAATAGGCGAAAGTTTTATTCCATTTTTCACCAAACATTCCAGCCAGCCGAGATGATCAAGAACCAGTTCGGTTTGTTCGTTGCCTATCGCTTTGAATTGTAAAACGACCCAAGTTTTGTGATGATGATTGCGTATTTCAGGGATAGTCGGTGGGGCATTCCAGGAAAAGGTCAACATTTGTTCTGGCAGAAAACTTAGAACCTGATTGCCTTCACCCCCTTGCGCGCCTGCTCGTGCATCCAGGAGGAAGAAGATTTCATAAGGACCGACCAAAGCCAGTTCAATTCTATTGTCAACTCCAAAAAAGGTTTTTAAGCCCTCGTGGGTTGTCCACTTCCACCAAATTGTCTTGAGAGGTGCTGAAAGGATGACTGTTTTGTGAATCTTCTTGCTATTCATTTGCCTTTAGAAACAGCCTCTAAAACGGGACTAGCTCAAATTATAAATCTTAGTGTATTTAGCTTCCAGGTAATCCATAAATGGCTGAGCAGAAAGGGGTGCACCGGTAAGATCAACAACAAGTTCTTCGGCTTTTCTACCTCTACCCTTACTGTGAATATTCTCTCTTAGCCATGTCAATAGTGCAGAAAAGTCTCCTCTCCCAAATTGATCCCTTAGACCAGGAACATCCTTTTTTGCCTGATTAAAAAACTGGACACTGTAGAGATTTCCAAGCGTATAGGTCGGGAAATATCCAAAAGCACCAAATGACCAATGGACGTCCTGTAAAACCCCCTCGGCATCATTGGCCGGTTTGATCCCAAAATATTCTTCCATCTTTGCATTCCATAATTCGGGAAGTTCAGCTACTGGAAAATCTTCATTGATTAGCATTTTTTCAATCTCAAAACGCAGCATAATATGGAGGTTGTAAGTGGCCTCATCTGCTTCTACCCTGATCATGCTGGGGCGTACTCTATTCATGGCAGCATGAAACTGGTCACGATCGGTATTGCGCAAAATATCTCTGAATTTGGCTTGCAGCTTAGGGTAGGCGAAGCGCCAGAAATCAGGACTCAAACCAACCAGATTTTCCCATAGGCGGGATTGACTTTCATGAATTCCCAGTGAGATTGCTTGTCCCAGGGGATTTCCGTATTCCTCCAGCGATAAACCCTGCTCATATAGTGCGTGGCCACCTTCATGAAGCGTTCCAAGAAGCGCCATCTTTAAATCATTTTCCCGGAGGCGGGTTGTGGTGCGCACATCCGTCGGGTGGGTACTGGTTGTAAAGGGGTGCGCTGAGCGATCTTGGCGTCCCTTATTCAGGTCAAAGCCAATTGCTTTCAGCATATCCATCCCGAAATTCCACTGGGTATCAATGTCATACTCTTTGGTCAAGACACTTCCATTAACCCGGTGTTTTACTTCCCGGATCTTTTGGATTAACGGCACAAGTCGCACACGGATCTCCTCAAACAGAACGCTCACTTTTTCGGAGGTCATTTCTGGTTCAAACTGATCTAAAAGGCTGTCGTATGGTGTAGCACCTGTGGCAAGATATCCAGCTTTTTCCTGCTGCATCTGGACCATTTTTGTCAGGAATGGCTCGTAAAAGGCAAAATCATTGTCCTTTCGCGCCCGAGCCCAGGCCTGTTGTGAAACAGAAGCATGACGCGCTAGACTTTTGACAAAATCGGCTGGCAAGGTTGCCTGTTGGCGATAGTCACGCCAGATTTCTTTAAGTTGCCGAGTTTCTCGGTCATTAAGTGTCAGGGTTAGTAGCTCGCCAGTTTCTAGATCAATAAGCTCTGATAGGGCACCTTTTAGCGGTTCGCCTACCAACTTTGCATGCATGAGGCCTGTAATGTAAGCAACCTGTTCTGCCCTGGCTGCACCAGCCCCCTCCGGCATATAGGTTTCTTGATCCCAACCTAGCAAAGCTTCAACTCCCTGCAAGTGGCTGGCTTCCAACAATTCCTGAAGAATAATATCCCGTGCTGACATGTCCCGACCCTTTAAAATTCTTTAAATGTTGCCAAAATGGCGAACTGTGTAAAGTAACATTAAATGAACTCTTCGCTAAGCTTCAAATTGATTTCCAGGTCCTTTCCGGCCCCTTCTATAAACATTCTTTTAGCCGCGGATTAACACAGATAAGTGCGGATGTTTATATTTGGGTGCGAAAACTCTGACCCAAAGAACACAAAACAACTTGAGTTTAAGCAATTAATGGAAACATCTCTTAGGGTTTGAACAGGGGAATCTATAATGTTTTGGGGAAGATCTATATTTCACCTCTGGTCAGGGAACGGTCCTGGGACTGAATTGAAGTGGATTTGGCATCAATCCGAGGTTTTAAATATTTATTTATTCGCATAAATCGTGATCTTCGTGTCAAATGATCTTTTCATTTAGGGATTGAGAAATTTAGGGATTGCGCTTTTACTGTGTTTGTTTTGACTTAATTTTCGTGCTATGAATAATACCTCTAAACTCAAAGTTGGATTAATCGGCGCGGGGCATATCGGCCGGTTTCACACGAGGCACCTCAGTCAACATCAGGACTGGGAATGCCTAGGCATCTATGATACTGACCCTGACCGGGCAAAACTTGTTGGAAATGAATTCGGGGTCCCTGTCGCACAGGACCATCTCGCCCTCATTGATCTATGTGATGCGCTTTTTATCACTTGCCCTACAAATCATCACTTTAGCTATGCAAAAACCGCCATTACAGCAGGTAAACACGTATTTATTGAGAAACCTATTACCCTTAGCCTGGATGAAGGTGAAGAACTGGTCTCGCTGGCTGAGCAGGTTGGCGTAAAGATTCAAGTTGGACATGTCGAGCGTTTTAACCCTGCTCTAACTGCCCTGGACGGCATGATCTTAGACCCTCGATTTATAGAAGCGCACAGGCTGGTAAGTTTTGTCCCACGCGGAATTGCTAATCCCGTTGTCCACGAGAATATGATTCACGATATTGATATCATCCTCTCCTTGGTTAAGAGTCCCGTCAAAGATATTCAAGCAAATGGATTGGCCGTTATTTCTCATCTTGCCGATATCGCAAATGCTCGAATCACTTTTGAAAATGGCTGCGTGGCCAATGTTACGGCCAGTCGTATCTCGCTCAACCCCATGCGTAAAATGAGAATCTTTCAAAAAGAACATTACATCACCATTGATTTCCAATCAGGGTCAACTGAAATGTACCGACTGGTGAAAAGTGATTCAAATCTGACAGGCGACAAAGTTATCCCCATGGAGGGATCAGATAAATCCATCATATATACAAACAAAGAGCTTCCGAAACTTGATGCTATGTATGCTGAACAAGCCGCCTTTTCCACAGCCATTCGTCTTGATGAAGTACCTGTTGTCAGTGGACGAGATGGACTTGAAGCTTTGCGAATTGCAGAAATGATTAATCAACTATTGATAGATCAGCAATAATTATTGCCGTGGACCTACAGGACCCTTAAAAATAGCAACTGCACCTAAAAACTTCTTGATCGTATCAGGTGAAATATCTGGTGATCACCATGCCGCCCCTTTGATGTCAGCCATCAAAGAGCATAACCCACTGCACTCCTTTTGGGGTCTGGGTGGGGAAGAAATGATTTCTGAAGGCTTGGAAGCCCTTTACCATGTAAAAGATTTGAGTGTAACGGGTTTTGTTGAAGTTCTTAAACACCTCCCCTTTTTTAAGGAAGTGATGGCCTCCGTCATCGACCAGTGTGAAACACGTAAACCAGATGCCGCTATTCTACTTGATTATCCCGGTTTTAATTTGCGCCTGGGTCTTAAGCTCCAGGCACTGGAAATCCCTGTTTACTATTACATATCCCCCCAAGTTTGGGCCTGGAAAAAGGGCCGTATCAAAACCATGCGGAAATTCATCAGGCATATCTTCGTTATTTTTCCCTTCGAAGAGACCTTCTACCAGGATCAGGGGATTCCGGTTACCTTTGCTGGTCATCCTCTCGTTGAAAAAGATTTTGACCTCCCTGAAAAATCCAGTTTTTTTAATCAATATGACCTGGATGAAACAAAACCTCTAGTGGCATTACTTCCTGGTAGTCGCCGCAATGAGCTCGACCGCCATACACGGCCCCTACTAGAAACTATTAAATTGCTGCTTGCTCAAAAACCTGACCTTCAGTTTGTAATGGCGGGGCTCTCATCATTGTCCGAGTCCTACTACAGGGAATTTGCAAACAATGCTGCGATTACCATTATTCATGATGACCCCTACCCCTTAGTTGCACACGCAGATGTTGCTATTGTGGCCTCTGGAACAGCCACGTTAGAGGCCGCGTACCTCGGGACGCCTTTGGTTATGATATATAAAATTTCGCCCCTTTCTTACCTCATTGGCAAATTATTAGTTGATATTGAACATCTCGCCATGCCCAACCTGATTGTGGGAGAGCGGGCAATTCCTGAACTCATCCAACAGGATGCAAATGGACAAATGATCGCTGGTGAAGTCATACATCTTCTCGATGACGCCACCCATCGCCAGGTCATGCTGGACAAATTAGAAAAATTAAAGCACTTGCTTGGCAAGCCCGGTTGTGCAAAAAGCATCGCATCAAAAATTCTAGAAGAATTGAGTTAAGCTTTGGGACTTAGTCGAAACACGAAAACACGTATCTCCCAAATTGCTCTTCGTATCGGTGGACATCTCGTTCGTTTGATTGGTAAGAGTTTAAGACTTGAAGTCCGGGGCTGGACTCGCCTTCAAGCCCTGCTGGAAAGTGGCAAGCCTGTCATCCTGCAAATCTGGCATGGGGATATGTTTATTGTTTGGTATCTCATAGCTCCCCTTCAGCCCGCTGCAATTGTAAGTCAGGCCGGAGATGGTGACATTGCTTCCGCCATACTCGAGGGCTTGAACTTTAAAACCTTCCGAGGATCCAGCACACGAGGAGGCCGAAAAGCATATTCTGGAATGATTCGCTATTTACGTCAACGTCATATAAAGGTGTCTGCTTTTGCTTCCGATGGCCCACGAGGTCCACAGCGCGTTATGAAAGCTGGAACTTTCGTAGCCGCTCAACATCTGGATGGCTACATCATCCCATCAGCGAGTTATGCCAAATGGTCCTTGAGAGGACGAGGGTGGGATAAGTTTGCCATTCCCCTTCCCTTCTCAAAAGCAGTTGCCAGTTTTGGTGAGCCAATCAAGGTTGATCCTTCGCTCAGAGGAGAGGCCTTAAGTCAAGCCTTGAGGGCAGCCAGCGAAACCTGCAAAAAGCATCAAGAGGATTTAGACAACTCTTTTTAATAAGCTTTATGAATATTGCCAATTATCTATATTCCGCAGTTTGGTTTTTACCTGTCAGGATTTTTCTTTCTGTACTTTATGGTGTTATCGTCAGTCTCCGTAACTGGCTTTATGATCATAGATTGTTAAAGGCTGTTTCAGTTAGTGTTCCTGTTATTTCAGTTGGAAATATTTCAGTGGGGGGAAGTGGTAAAACAATTTTGGTTCAGGCCTTAATTGAATATTTTGTAAAGCACAATAAGGTTCCTGCAGTTTTATCTCGGGGGTATGGAAGGAGCACGAAAGGACTTTTTCTTGTCGCTGATAAAACAAGCCTAAGGGGAAGTGTAGCAAGCTCAGGTGATGAGCCTTACCTAATCGCAACAAAACATACTGGTGTGCCCATCGTTGTTGCAGAAGATCGTGTTGTCGGTGCAACCTACCTGATTGAAACCTTTCGCCCTGATGTAATAATACTTGATGATGGGTTTCAGCATCGACGCCTACATCGAGGACTCGATTTGGTAATCTTGGACCAAGCAAAAGGTCCTGGAAACCATCACCTCCCATGGGGACGACTTCGGGAACCCCAGAGCGCTCTTAATCGAGCAACTTTGGTTCTTTACAGCAAGGCTGGATTACAGGATGACCTTAGTCAAAACTTGATCCTGGAACTAGATGATTACCTCACCAATTATGCTGGAGAACACAACCCTTTGCCGGGGCTTAATGGTGAGTATGGTTTGTTTGCAGGTCTTGGGAATCCCACTCATTTTTTCACTTCAATGGAAGCACTCTTGGGACCTTCAAGAACACGAATTCCCCTGCCTGATCATGTACACTATACCCGCGCCACCCTTGAGAGAATCACACACGAACCTTGTAAATTATGGATCACTACAGAAAAAGATTTCATCAAACTGGATCCTGCTTTTTGCCAACAGTATAACATACACTCAATTGGTGTTTCAACGCCCCTTCCCCCCGCTTTACTCGGACTCTTAAACCAAACCTTTAACTTATAGTTTGCATCAGCATATACTGTGTTAGCCGTCAATATTGTTCTGTTACCATACAATTCAAACACCATTACACCCTACAATATAAACTTTACCTATAATTGTTTGATAAAGTCAAACACGCCAAGGGACTTCATTATCTGTGCAAAATACACTGATTAAAGTATGTTGCATCTCAACAGTAAAAGAGGCTTCTGGCAGCAGAATTTATTCACCAAGTCAGGCGGTCCGATTTATCATAAACCCCAACAAGTCTGTAAAGGTAATTTCTTGTGATAAACTATAAAGAGTTAGAATCAATTCTTCTGCAGTTTAATGAGGCCCAACTTACATTTCCTTTTGATAATAAAACTGCCGTCTTTAAAATCTCAAATAAAATATTTGCTTTCGTTGGCCTTGAAAATCATCCGTTAGCGTTTAATCTAAAATACAATCCTTAAGATGCTCTGATTCTAAGATCTCAGTTTAACTCGATTACACCTGGCTACCACATGAATAAAGAGCACTGAAATACGGTGCTTTTAGATGGCTCAATTGACCATAACCTTCTGCTAAAACTTATCGAAGACTCCTATGCTCTGGTTATAAAAACACTCAGCAAAAAAGAGCAACGGCGCCTGGGTTCTTGAACAACGAATTCCCACTTAAGCTCTTCAAAGACCTCAAGGGTGACCAGCACGATTTCTGGATTCGAAACGCTTTTCCTGTTGATAATCTCTTAGCAAAATTTCCAGGGAGGTCTCTACTTTTTAATTTCCTTTTTTTACAACGCGATAACAACCCCTGTTGGGGTAAAACGAGTGTCCCTCGCCCGCCCGGTCACATAAACGTGACATCTTATTTTAATGTGTCAGAAGTAGTTGACACCACTCCTCACCTACAGCCCTAACAAATCACACGTAACCAACCTAATAACAACCATATAAGCCCTGTTTTGTGTGGTGGCACGACCTTTGACATATATATAAAGACTATGGTAAAAACTTATAATCAAATTAATTTCGGCCGATTCGTTCATGAAAGACGTCCTTTTTTGATATCCAAAAATGAGTCCTTCTCGCTGGTGAGCCATCAAATATTTTTTTTAAGGAACTATTAAACTGAACTCTGCATTCTTCTCCCGACCCAACATCTTGACCTCGCCTCTTCAAGATGTTTCATTTTTTCAGTTCCTAAATCAGCACTTGAAAAAGACCCACCTTTTTACGTCGAACATCTTTTTAGTCTTTCTGCTATTGCTCATATCCAATGCTCAAGCCTCAGCCCAGTGTGCCTCAACCGGAAACACCCAGTATGCCACGGGAACGCGGCAGGTCGCTCTAAACACCATCAATAATTCTACTCCAGCCGAAAACAACGCCTATTCTGATTTTACCAGTATTTCAACTGACCTGGCGCAAACATCTTCTTATGGATTGACTGTTAACGTTAATTCGGATGGAAATTATACCGTTCATACCATCGTTTGGATCGATTGGAATCAAGATCTTGATTTTGATGACGCAGGTGAAACTTACGACTTAGGCTCAGCCAAAGATGTCACTGCTGGCGCCACCTCCCTGTCTCCCATCGCTATCAATGTTTCCGGGTCTGCTCCGCTTGGCTCCACGATGATGCGCGTTTCAACCAAATACAACGCTGATCCTACAAGTTGTGAAACCGGTTTTGATGGTGAAGTGGAAGACTATACGATCAACGTGATCGCACCGCCTCAACCCGAAATGGATGTCGCTGGAAATAGTGTTTCTATTTTTGATGGTGATACCTCCCCCAGCGTTACCGATGATACTTATTTTGGTAGTGCTGATATTGTAACCGGGTCTGTTGAAAACACTTTCACAATTAGTAACTCCGGTCCTGGTAGTCTCACTCTAGACAGCAGCCCTTCAGTGGTTATTTCGGGAACCCATGCTGCTGATTTTACAGTAACGGCACAACCGGATGTTGGTATTAGCGGTAATGGTGGTAGTTCTGTTTTTCAAATATCCTTTGACCCTCTTGCTTCCGGGGCACGCAATGCCTCCGTTTCAATTTCTAATAATGATGGTGATGAAAACCCTTATTCATTTTCAATTCAAGGAACAGGAACGGCAGTCCCTGAAATTGATATTCAGGGGAATAGTGTTTCAATAACAGACGGTGATGCGACACCCTCCGTTAGTGATGATACTGACTTTGGTGATGCTGACCAGTACGGTGGAGCAACAACACATGTTTTTACCATCTACAATTCTGGGTCTGGTGATTTATCTCTGACCAGCTCACCTATCGTTATCCTCAGTGGAAGCAATGCTGGTGATTTTTCTGTAAACTTACAACCTGTTTCCTCGACCGTGACAGCCCAGGGTGGAAGTCAAACTTTTCAAGTTACTTTTGACCCAACGACTACTGGACTAAGACAGGCAACACTCTCAATCACCAACGATGATGGTGATGAAAGCCCCTATACTTTTACTGTTCAGGGTAATGGAACAATCAACCCCGAGATAGACGTTAAGGGAAATACCCTTTCTATCTCTGATGGAGACATCTCTCCATCCCCTGCGGACTCCACCAGTTTTGGGTCAATCGAAGTTGGTAACACCCAGATCGTTACCTTTACAATTTATAATACGGGTCCAGCAACTTTAAACCTTACAGGATCCTGGCCTCTGGTGACAATTGGTGGTACACATGCCGGCGATTTCAGTGTCTATTCAGCACCCTCCAGCGCTATTGCTCCAGGCGCAAATTCAACCTTTCAAATTGCCTTTGACCCAATCACATCAGGCACTCGGTCAGCCACGCTAACCATAGCAAATAATGACTTAAACGAATCGAGTTATTATTTTGAGCTTGAGGGAACCGGAACCTATGCAGCCCCCCCTTTATCTGAAATAAATATCCAGGGTAACCTCATCAACATCCCTGATGGTGATAGTAGCCCAAACTCCAGTGATGGAACAGATTTTGGTTCAATTGCTGTTGATGGTGCAACGACGAGTCAAACCTTTTCCATTGACAATGATGGAACAGAAGATCTTCTTTTAACCAGCTCAACTATCGTGGTTATTGCAGGTGCTCATGCAGCAGACTTTTCAGTCTCTCAGCAACCGAGTTCTCCCGTGGCTCCTAATGGGACTGTTACCTTTGTGGTAAGCTTTGACCCTTCTGCTGGAGGCATACGCTCAGCTTATGTTAGCATTGAAAATAATGATTCAGATGAAAGTCCATACACCTTCACACTTCAAGGAAATGGACTAGCCGCTCCAGAAATCCAAATCATGGGCAAGTCGCTTGAAATAGCTGACGGTGATGCCAGTCCAAGTTTAACCGATAGCACCTATTTGGGAGATGTAACAGCCAGTCTGGGTGAAGCCTTTGTGACCTATACAATTAATAATCTGGGAAGCACAACTTTAAACCTAACGGGCAGTCCACTGATAACCATTCTTGGGGATGCAGCAGCTGAATATACCATAACTACTTTTCCTTCAAGTGCGATCTCGGCCGGTGGTAGCTCAGACTTTATTGTAAAATTTGACCCTTCACAGGTTGGCCTCCGAAATGCTTCACTCTCAATCACCAGTGATGATGCTGATGAAAGCCCTTATAGTTTTGCCATTCAAGGTAACGGTACCGGTCCTGGATCTCCCTTGGCTTGTGTTCCGAACTTCTTCCACGTCTTTGGTGATGATGGAACCATTACTTATTTGGATGCAACCACCAACCCTTACTCATACACGACGATTGCCGTTGCTGGTTATCACATTAATGGTACCGGGTATAACCTTGAAGATGGACTGCTCTATGGTTTTGAGATGGACGCAACCGTTCCGGGAAATAATATTATCCGTGTCGACGGAACTGGTACAATTACCGTCCTTACTGGTGTTACCATTCCTTATGAATCCTGGCGTGCAGATTTTAATAACTCTGGCGATATGTATTTTTGGGACAGTGCCGGTGATGAGATTTCTATTTTTGATGCAAGCACGGGAACCGTCACCAGTCAAAGTACTGGCGGCTCATCATGGCTCCCTATTGATATGGCCTACTTGAATTCAGATGGAAAATTCTACGGACTTCACGTAACAACTCTTTACATCTATGATCCCGTTACCAATAGCGTTTCCACAAGCTCTATTAGTGGTCGATTAGCTGATGAGTATAATTCTGGAGTTAACAGCATCTACTATGGTGCTGCCTGGTCAGCAAATGACGGATATATCTACACCACAAATAGTCAAAGCGGGCGCGTGTACAAAATTAATGTCGGGACAGGTGAAAGTGTCTATGTGGGACAAGCTGAAGCAAATTTAAATAAAAGTGATGGAGCTTCGTGCCCCCTCGCTGAGTCACCCCTGCCCTCTACGGGAACTCTTGGAAATACAGTTTGGATTGATACTGATGGTGATGGTATTCAAGATGCCCTGGAATCAGGTCTCCCCAATGTGACCGTTTCTCTTTATACAATTGATGACACCTTTATTGCGACAACAACCACCGATGAAAACGGTGAATATGCTTTTCAAAACTTATCCCCCTCTGAATACTATTTGATATTCTCAAATGCCCCTGCTGGATTTAGTCTGACATCCCAGGATCAAGGAGGGGATGATTTAGCCGATAGTGATCCTAACCCCTCAACAGGTCAAACGGCGGATTTAATTGTTGGTGTGGGTACCATTGAAGAAGGAATGGATGCTGGATACACCGCTACTGGTGTTGGAGATTTTGTTTGGCTTGATACTGATGAAGATGGTGTTCAAGACCTTGGTGAGGTCGGTATACCTGGTATTGGTGTAGAAATAAGAATTGATGGTGGAGCAAGTGTTGCAACCACCACCACGGATGCTAACGGATACTATTTCTTTACTGGACTCGGCCCTGGAACAACCTATCGCTTATATTTTACCAATATTCCTGATGGCTATAATATTTCCCCTCAGAATGCGGGCGGGAATGATAATGAAGATAGTGATATCAATACAACTTCGGGTCAATCTGGTACTTTTACACTGACCAGTGGTGAATATGATGGTAGTCTTGATGCAGGAGTTTATCAACTAACAGATCCCGAAATAAACCTAACTGGCAATAGTGTTAATATCACAGATGGTGATGCTAGCCCAGCCACGGCTGACCATACTGACTTTGGCTCATCCTTGGTAGCGGGTGGTACCATCATTAGAACCTTTACGGTTGAGAATATCTCTGGTCCAGACCTAAGCTTGAACGGCTCTCCTGTTGTTGAAATATCCGGGACACACTCGGCTGACTTTACGGTTACAACAACCCCATCAACGACAATCTCATCGGGCAACAATACAACTTTTCAAGTAACTTTTGATCCAACTAGTGCTGGCATTCGATCAGCCGTTGTTTCAATTTCAAACACAGATGCAAATGAAAATCCTTATGATTTTAGTGTCCAGGGTACTGGACTTGCTCCAGAGATCTCATTAAAAGGGAATGATGTTTACATTATAGATGGTGATAATACCCCCGTTACGACAGACGCCACTGATCTAGGCGGTGCTGATGTTGCCTCAGGTTTAAATTATGCCATTTTTACAATTCTGAATATTGGAAGTGCCGACCTTGCCTTAACTGGTAGCTCGCCCTATGTTGCCATCAGTGGAACCCATGCAGCGGATTTCAGCATAACGGTAAATCCCGCAACCACTATTGTAAGTGGCGATTCAACATCATTCACGGTGCGATTTAACCCCAGCAGTGAAAGCTTACGAACGGCCACCCTTTCAATCTCAAATTCTGACACAGATGAAGACCCCTTCACCGTTGATATTCAGGGCACAGGAACCTCATATCCTGAAATGGAAATTCAAGCGGGGGCTGAGTTTATCGCTGATGATGACACGTCTCCTTCGACCAGTGACCAAACTGATTTTGGCAGCCTGGATATTTTTTCTGACCTACAGACTTTTACCTACACGATACGTAACACGGGTTCAGGTTCACTTGCATTATCGGGGTTGCCAATTGTCCAAATTATCGGTGCTAACGCTGGTGATTTCCTGGTCGCTCAGCAACCAACTTCCAGTACGGTTACAGCTTCAGGGACAGTGACTTTCCAGGTGACTTTTGATCCAACCACCACAGGTGTAAGATCCGCCACAATAAATATTCCCAATGATGACACCAATGAAAATCCTTATAATTTCGCAATTGAGGGCCTGGGTACTTCCACTCTAGATGAAGAAATTGAGGTTCTGGGTAATGGAAATGTTATTCTAATCGGTGATAGTTCTCCAAGCTCTACTGACTTCACAGATATGGGTACTGCTAAAATTTCAGGCGTTCCACTCACAACTGAATTTGTCATTCGGAATATTGGCTATGCCGTGTTAAACCTTACGGGGCCACCGCCTTACGTTGATATCTCTGGTACACATGCTTCAGAGTTCACCATCTCCAGCAGTCCCTCAAATTCAATTGCTATTGATAGTACAACAACCAATTTTGAAGTCACCTTTACACCCTCAGGTTTGGGGACACGCCAGGCTATTCTCAGTATTCAGAACAATGATTCTGACGAAGATCCCTATACCTTCACGATTCAAGGTTCTGGTATCTATGACCCAAGCTCTCAATCAGAAATTGAGGTTCGCGGTAATACCCAGGTCATTGCGGATGCTGATATTACACCAGAAACAGCTGATGGAACCGATTTTGGAAGTATTGAGGTTGTTGGCGGGTTTACAGCCAGTCAAGATTTCGTAATACATAACCTGGGATCAGATGATCTGGTACTTGGTGAAACGCCTGTTATAAGTATTTCTGGTGCCAGCGCTGCAGAATTTTCTGTAACTGCTGAGCCTGCCTCACTCGTTGCACCCAATAGCTCTGTCATCATGACGATTACCTTCAATCCTGCCGGTACAGGTTCTCGGGAAGCAACCGTTAGCATTGACAATAGCGATCAAAACGAAAACCCCTTCACCTTTGATATTGTTGGAACAGGGACCACTGAACCCGAAATGAGTGTCTCTGGGAATAGCGTAACTATTACCAATGCTGACAACTCCCCCAGCATGACAGACAGTACCTATTTTGGTGATGTCGATGCGAATTTGGGTATGCTGTATGTTACTTATACGATCGATAACGCGGGAAGCGCCTCCCTGGACTTGACCGGAACACCCGAAGTAACCATTTTAGGTGATCACGCCTCCGATTTTACCGTAACCTCAGCTCCCGTCTCACCAGTGAACTCTGGTGGTAGTACAACATTCACTATTGCGTTCGATCCTTCTATTGTTGGTATTCGAAATGCATCTATATCCATCACAAGCAATGATTCGAATAGTAGCCCATACGCCTTCGCAATACAAGGAAATGGAACCGGTCCTGGTTCACCACTGTCTTGTGTCCCTAACTTTTTCCAAATCTATGGCAGCGATGGTGTAATCGCCTATCTAGATGCAACAACCAGTCCATATACATATACAACAATTGCAACAGCTGGATATCCCATCAATGGTGTCGGCTATAACCTTGAAGATGGTTTGCTCTATGGTTTTGAGCGTGGCACTGTTGTATCAGGAGACTATATGGTTAGAATTGATGGGGCTGGAGATATTACCGTCCTATCTTCCATAACCATTCCTTTCTCATCCTTTATTGGAGATTTTAATGCTTCCGGTGATCTCTACTTCTTCAGTGATGCCGACCGTACAAATCTTGGCATTTTTGATGTAAGCACAGGCACAATTACTTCAGGAAATGTTAGTAGTGGCTCTTTCAGTCCTGCCGACATGGCTTTTCTGGATGCCGATGGTAAGTTTTACGGTGTTCATGATGCAATTCTATATGTTTATGATCCCGCGACAAATGCTATTACCTCCTCAACCATCACCGGAAAACTTGCTGATGATCTTAGCGCGGGGACCAATGGTAGTGCAATGGGTGCTGCTTGGACCGCTAATGATGGCTTTGTATATGTCGCAAACAACACTAGCGGTCGTATGTACAAGATTAATGTGAGTAGCAATGTTAGTGTTTTTGTAGGCCAGGCTGTAGCTACCAGCCAGAATGATGGCGCCTCATGTCCTTTGGCTGCTTCACCCCTACCAACGACAGGCACTTTAGGTAATAAAGTTTGGCTGGATAGTGATGGTGATGGTATTCAGGATGCCGAAGAAGCAGGCTTTGCCGATGTGACAGTTTCACTTTATGATGGGGATGACTCTTTCCTTAACTCTGTCGTTACCGGTGCTGATGGGGCTTATGTTTTTGAGAATCTAGCACCCTCAGAATATTACCTGACCTTTACAAATCCTCCTGCTGGTTTTACCTTATCCGCAAAAGATCAGGGTGCCGATGATGAGGTTGATAGTGATGCTGATCCCTCGACCTATAAAACTAACTTGGTCACAATATCTGCTGGCTCCATTGATAACAGCTATGATGCTGGATTTAAGGCTACAGGTGTTGGAAATTTTGTTTGGTTGGATGTAAACGAAAATGGTGTCCAGGACGGTGGAGAAGCTGGAGTTCCAGGTATCGCTGTTGAAATTAAACTTGATAGTGGAGCAAGTGTTGCAACCACAACAACCGATGCCGATGGTAATTATTCTTTCTCAGGCCTGAGCGCAGTTAGCTATCGTTTATACTTTACGGGTCTGCCTGCAGGTTATGTGTTCTCTCCAAAAGACCAGGGTGGTGATGATGCCCTGGACAGTGATATCAATACGGGTACAGGGGATACAGATGCCTTTACTTTAAGCAGTGGTGTGTATAACGCCTCTTTAGATGCCGGTGTTTATCAACAGTCTGAACCTGAGATTAGCTTGAAAGGTAACGATGTAAACATTGTCGATGGTGACACCTCGCCAACGACCACTGATTATACTGATTTTGGATCTGTTGATGCTCAGGTCGATTCAGTGATTCATACTTTTAAAATATTTAATGGGAATGGTGCCACCCTGACGCTAAACGGGACCCCCATAATTGCCATCTCTGGCACCCATGCTGCTGAATTTTACGTGAAGGTTGAACCAACAACTACGGTTGCATCAAACGATAGCACCAGCTTTGATATTCGCTTTATCCCAACGGCTGAAGGCTTGCGGACCGCCACCATCAGTATTGCCAATACTGATGCAGATGAAAACCCCTTCACTTTTGATATCCGTGGTTTTGGTTTGGCTTCCGAAATGCAAATTGAAGGAAATGGGTCTGTTATCACCAGCGGAGATACCACGGCCACTGCCTCAGATCATACTGACTTTGGTACTGAAGACATTGTCACAGGTAGCCAGGCCCAGATATTTACGGTCCTCAATACGGGAAACGCCAATTTGGTTTTATCTGATCCTGCTCCCCACGTTGTGATATCAGGCGATCACCTCGGTGACTTTACTATTACGGCCAACCCTAGCCCCCTCATTGCATCAAATAACACGACGACTTTTACCATCACATTTGATCCTGAGGCAGAGGGACTTAGAAAAGCTATCGTTTCTATTGCCAATAACGATCTTAACGAGAATCCTTACACTTTTGCGATTTCGGGAATTGGCTCAGCCACACCAGAAATTGACATTCAATCCAATGGTGACTTTATCACCGATGGAGACAGCTCTCCCTCGGTTACAGACAATACTGATTTTGGCAGCTGGGATATCTTGACGGGAACCAAGGTTAACTCCTTTACGGTTGTGAATTCAGGAAGCGGCGCGCTGTCCCTCACGGGTACACCACTTGTCGCCTTAAGTGGAACACATGCTGGAGATTTCCTGGTAAATCAACAACCAACAGGCTCTTCTGTCTCAGCCTCTGGTGGAACACTCTCGTTTCAGGTTACTTTTGATCCAACAATCGTTGGGCTGAGGACAGCCACCGTTAGTATTACCAATGATGACGATAATGAGAACCCCTTTAATTTTAGTATCCAGGGAACCGGTGTTGCCAGTAGCGAAATAGATGTACTTGGAAACAGTATCTCTATTGCCAGTGGCGACCTGACCCCCAGCGCCTTAGACAGTACTGTTTTTGACAGCACGATTGTTGATACATCAGTCACCATCTCCTTTATCATCGAGAACTCTGGAAGTGCGACACTAAACTTAACTGACGCCTCGCCCTATGTCGCCATTTCGGGTACACATGCCTCCGATTTTGTAGTTACCACAATTCCTGATGCTGTACTAGCAGCTGGTAGTGGAAGCACTGAATTCCGGATCACCTTTACTCCGAGTGCAGAGGGTGACCGAACAGCAACGGTTAGCATTGCTTCAGATGATTCAGATGAAAACCCCTATACTTTTGCCATTACTGGGTTTGGCGATCCCATGCCACTACCCGTTTTAACCCTTTCTGAAAGTGTTAATCTTGCTACAGCCGTACCAGGAGATACGCTAACCTATACCGTTGTTTATTCTAATGTTGGTGAGGGGCTGGCCACCAGTGTGATCATTGTAGAGGATATCCCTGTTGAAACAAGTTATGTAACGAGTTCAACAGCGGGGGACAACATGACTATAGAATATAGCCAGGATGGTGGAAGCAATTACAGCGGCACCCAATCTACCTTAGTCACTCATATTCGGTTCACACGAACCCTTTCTTTGGTAGCGGGAGGAAATGGAACCCTTACCTTCATGGTGACCGTAAATTAGCCTGTTGTTTTACTGAACTTATTATTACTTATAAGCCGGGTGAAAATCCGGCTTGTTTTTTCTTGATTACCTATCATTTGTAAGAAAGGTTTTTCCTTAAAATATATTACCATGAGACCCATTGATCGTCCAATAAAAACCAAAGTTGAAAACCTGAGAGTTGGTATGTTCGTTGAGCTGCCAGGAAATTGGCTAAAACACGCATTCGTTCGAAATAGTTTTCTCCTTAAAGATCAATCCCAGGTTCAAAAAATTTTACAGAGTGGTATCGAGGTCGTCCTTGTTGATCCTTTGAAGAGCACCATTCGTCCAGGCTCCACAAAAAAACCAAACTATATAAAAAAAGTTCCGGTCAAGAAAACCTGGGACAACCCACTTATGCCAGATGACTTTGGTGCTATCCTCAAAGATGCAACCATCCCACCGAAGGAAAAGGCTAGCTATATTTATAACGCATCCCTGGATGTTATGGACACATTATTTAAAAGTCCCACCGCCGACAATCTCACCCAGTTCAAGGATGGGGTTTCTGATATGGTTGACCTTATTTTGGTAGATGATGAGATATCGTCTCACCTAATGAATATTACATCACACGATTATTATACCTATACCCACTCTGTTAACGTTGGCGTACTTTCCATCCTGCTCACGAAAATTCTTTATGGTTCTTCTACTCCTCATAACATGGAGGAATTAGGATCCGCTTTTTTTCTACATGATCTGGGTAAGGTTCATGTTCCAGACTCTTTGATTCAGAAACCTGGTCGTTTAGATGATTCAGAACTCTCTATCATGCGTGAACATCCTTTAAGCGGGTATCAAATTCTCTCAGATACCGACCATCTCAGCTCTGAGTGTAAGATTATCGTCATGCAACATCATGAACGAGATGATGGCTCCGGTTATCCCCAGGGATTAAAAGGTGAAGAAATCCATGTATATGGTCGTATCTGCACTGTAGCTGATGTTTTTGACGCCCTGACCTCCCGCCGTCCCTACAAAGACCCCCTCTCTTTATATGATTCTTTGTTTTTAATGAAGGGTGAAATGGCAAACCATTTTAATGCTGAAATATTCTCTGCCTTTGTTCAAATTTTCAAAACCTGATACTTCGGTTTTTTCATGATAAGGGATAATTTTATGCGCAAATATTTAATTTTGTTAATCACGTTATCGTTAGGGCTTTCCTTGATAGCGGCCCAAAAAACAGGAATATCTATGTCTGGATTCAGTTTAGTTGAAAAGCGCTTTGTTAAAGAGGTAGATGCAGATTGTTTTCTATATCGACACAACGCTTCAGGTGCCCGCCTTTTAAAAATAGCAAACGATGATATTAATAAGACCTTCTGTATATCCTTTAAAACCATCACAGAATCTGATGCAGGTACACCTCATATTCTTGAGCATTCCGTTTTAAATGGATCAAAAAACTTTCCCGTCAAAAGCCCCTTTGATATTTTATCCAAAGGCTCTCTCAACACCTTCCTAAACGCCATGACAGGCAGTGACATCACCCTATACCCCGTCTCAAGCATGAATGATAAAGACTTTCAGACGCTTATGCACATTTATCTCGATGCCGTTTTTAACCCCTTGATTTATGATGACCCCAGAATTTTAGACCAAGAAGGCTGGCACCATGATCTTGAAAACACCGCTGCCCCCGTTACCTATAAAGGTGTGGTTTATAATGAAATGAAGGGCGCTTTTTCCAGCCCTACTCGCGAATGGGGTTATTTGGTGGACAAGCAGTTATTCCCAGACACACCTTATCGCTTTTCTTCTGGAGGGTATCCCGATTCTATTCCCACCTTAACCCATGATGATTTTCTTAATTTTCATCGAAAATACTACCATCCCTCAAATTCATATATCTTTCTCTATGGGGATGGCGATATAGAAACTGAATTAGCTTTTATCGACCAAAACTATCTCTCAAAGTATAGCAAACCAGATCAGCTGGTTGACCTTCCCCTGCAAAAGCCCTTTGACTTAATGCGCACTTCGAGTGGTGTCTATCCTGCGACTGAAGGATCAGACAGCACCGGTCAATCCTATCTTTCGCTTTCTTTTGTAGCCGGATTAAGTGTTGATCAACAGTTGGGTATGGGACTGAGCCTCTTGGCCCAGGTTCTATTTAATAATGAGTCGGCTCCTGTGAGACTTGCTTTGCAGGAAGCTGGAATTGGTAAAGATGTTGGAGCCCGGATTGATGACCTACGTCAAAATGTCTTTCATGTCCGCGTTCAAAATGCCAACCCCGATGAAGCCGAGGCTTTTAAAACAATCGTCCAAAACACTCTGCAGAAAATTGTAGCTGATGGTATAGACCCACAAGCTCTGGCCGGGGCACTCAACCGCATGGAATTTCAGCTTCGGGAGGGAAATACCCCCCAAAAAGGACTCTCTTACAATAGTCAGGCCTTGGGCAGTTGGTTTTGGGGAGATGAACCCTTTAGTGGTCTGGAATATGAAAAGCCTCTTGCAAGTCTCAAAGCATCTCTTCCAAAAGCTTATCTAGAGAATCTTGTTTCTCAATATTTTCTAAAGAATCAGCATGCTTTACTTTTTACCCTAAACCCAGAACCTGGTTTAGAGAAAGTAAATAGTCTGCGGGTAGAACAGGAACTGGAAAACTACAAATCAAGCCTATCAAAGACAGATGTACAGCAACTTGCCGATCATACACAAGAGCTTGTTGACTATCAAAAGTCTGAAGACAGTCCTGAGGCACTTGCATCCATCCCCCTGCTTGATTTGGCGGATATTGAAACATCAATTGATTGGTATGAAGTCTCAGAGCACAGCACAGGCCGAATACCCTACTTGCATTACGATGCTTTTACAAACGATATCAGCTATCTCCGTTTCTTTTTTGATTTGAGAGTCCTTCGCGAAGAACAATTGCCCTATGCTTCACTGCTAGCAATTCTCCTCGGTTCGGTGGGAACAGAATCATATACTTTCGGAGAATTAGATAACGCTCTTGATACCCACCTTGGTGGGTTTAGCACCTACATCTCTAGTTATCTTGAAAATCAAGATGATGGCAAAATTATCCCTAAATTTGTTGTTTCAGCAAAAACATTGACGGCTCAACAAAGCCATGCTTTTGAACTTGCCCAGGAAATTTTACTGACCACACAACTAACGGACACTGAGCGGCTAGAAGACGTGCTTACCCGGCATCAAAGCCGACTTTCTGCTTCCGTTAAAAGAGATGGTCTCGGCTACGCAAGGAAACGTCTTTTTTCTTACTCTACTCAAGATGGTATGTTTGATGAGCTCATGGGAGGGTTGGAGTATTATTGGTTCATTACTGATCTCGTAGAGAATTTTGAACAGAAAAAACAAACCGTTGTCACTGAACTTCAAAATGTTTCCAAAGCCTTATTTACCAGGGGTAACCTACTTGGATCGATCACCGTTTCTGAACAAGAACGTAAGGCTTATAAAAAGGACCTAAAACGATTCTCTAAGAGTCTTAAGAAGGAACCGTTAGAGTACCAGGACTGGAATTTACATTCTACTCTAAAAAATGAAGGTTTGATGGCCGCGTCTAAGGTTCAATATGTTTTACAGGGTACCGACTATAAGGCTTTGGGTTATCAATGGGATGGGAAGATTATGGTTCTAAACCAGATTATTTCCAGAGAGTGGTTGAAAAACCAGGTGCGTGTCATTGGAGGTGCCTATGGAGGGTTCGCTCGTTTTTCACCATCAGGACAAGTTTACTTTGGTTCTTACCGAGACCCTAACCTTACCTCAACATTAAAGAATTATGCAAATACGCCTACATTCCTACACACACTTGATATTGATGAAAATGAAATGACTCGCTTTATCATCGGCACCATTTCTGGTTTAGATCGCCCACTAACACCCTCTCAAAAGGGGAATGTTGCCGTCAGTCGCTACTTTCATAAAACGACTGCAGGCCAGCTCCAGAAAGATCGGGATGCTGTACTTTCAACCAGCCTGGCAGACATAAAAGCTTATGAAGAAATGGTCTCTACCATCCTAGAGAACAGTAAGATTTGTGTTTATGGTAACGAGGAGATCATTAAAGAGAACGAGAGTCTCTTCGACAAACTAATTGTTGTTGAGTAGGACCCTTTTTAGATCGACCTGTTTCTAATACTAGTGGTACTTAAAAGGGGCACCATTAATTTTAATTTTTTTTTGTTTATCTTTACGGGGGTTCATCACCCACCTTTTTCTCTGTTCATATATTAGCTCTCTAAAATAATAGTGGCGTATCATGATCCTTCAGTGAGCATTCCGCTGCGCATTAGTGCACTTCTATGGTTTTCATGGGAAAGAGGATATCCTTCTTTTTGTATAATATGGAGAGCGTTATAATGATTATTAGTTTCTGGGCTAACAAGCCATATTCGTTATCACCTAATAAACCACAGCCACATTCTGAGATTGTTTTATAAAACAGTGAATAAATACTTAAACATACACCCAGGCTTGACAGGCCAATCATTAAACTTAATGCCATTCGAAAAAACCGATCATTCCAAACAGCTACAGCAAGAAAAAATTCAAGAGCAATCGCTACCACACCATAGTATTTAAATATTTCTGGCAGACCCGCCAGTTGTACCAATACGAGATAGGGGTTGTTGCCATGCTTTATAATGAGCAGTGCCTTTGTTATGCTTAAAAAGAAAAAGATGATGGACACGACCCATCGCAAGGAAACCAATAACTGGGATTCCAGCCTGGGGCTAATGAGTCTTGGCATTGTTCTCATACTGCTTAATCGCTTCATCAATGTATTGCGTCTCAGCTTTTCCTGTAAAAAAATCTTCCATGGTCAGGCCAACCAAGTAGATCTGATCATCCTCAAACCAGCCCCCATCGCGCTTAACATAAAGAAACACCTTGTCGGACTCATCTTCAGTGATAATTGGGTATTTTATTATCCCTGTAGAAACGTGGGCACCGTCTTTTTTAATGATGTCATAATAATATGGTGGTTCAGGAAGATCCCTTCCTACTGGAGCACTATAGAACGACGTTATTATATATATACCTTTAACATAGAGAGCGTATGCCTCTGAATATGAATTTTGTCTTCTTTTAAAAGTTGAATATAACTCATCTGTCATCTCTCCTGGTATTTCTTTAAATAAATCATTTTCAACAGCTATTAATTCGTGGTGCTTGTATGGAGGGGCAAGCTGTTTTATTCTATACCCTATATCATTATCAATTAGATATACACTTGCATCTGAATCAATATCTATCGGATGGGTCGTCCATAAATCTTCAAACGCGCTTGCATTTTCTCCAACCCGGTTTAGCACATTTGCTGAATCAACAAGTTGTAAATTTTCATCATAAAATGATATTGTAAAAGCTTTGTTCAATTGATATAACTCTTTATATTTAGTTTTAGATAGCTCTGTCGGGGCACCGTTTGATTCGTCATCATACCTGTCCAGAAAGATTGAGTTGGCGGGGCGATATAATCCACTTGCCAGAAGGTAATGGCTTGGTAATGAGAGTAATCGTTGGCTATTTCCATGTTTTACCTCAGGTCCAATCTTTAAGTTATCTTTCCATGCTGGTTTGTATAAGTAAAACCGTCCATCATTGCGAAAAACTGTGAAGCAATACCCAGATTTTGTAAAAAGTACTTTCCTAATTATAAAAGAAGACTTACCGTTTATCATAAACTTTTCGTATAGAAACTCATCTGGATTTGACCTGGATTGTATGTATAGTTTGTTGCCATTGGGAAGAATAATTTTTTCTTCATCTATTATTATACCTCCATTCGCCAACCCTGGCCAAAAGTATGTCTTTGTCCACCCTGTTAGCTCACAATTTATTTTTATTACTTCCACCTTACCATAAAGTGTCGACAATGCCACGCAGAACATGAATATTTTTATCATGAGTTCCTCTAATTGAGATACTTAAAAAAATTTATGTAGTCAAGAAAGCCTTGTATTCCCTGTGTTTTATCTATTGTCAAGAACAATTGTACAATATCAATCCTACTGCATTCTCGACCTTTCATTATTTCTTCAGCTAGCTCTATGATAAAGGGGGTCCTTTATGAACCCCCTTTTCTTTCTTGTTACTTAAAAGGGGATATCAAAAATAAAGCGCCAATCAATGTGCAAGCATTGCCACTTCATCGAGTCCGCACAACTATTTCCCTCCCAGGTTCCAATGTGTGAACGCTCTACCACTTGCTCTTCGGGTGATACATTTAACTCCCCTGCTGTTACCATTCCAACCATCAAAAGCGCCACCAGCCCACTTAAAAGGATTCGTCTTAATTGAAACATAATGTTTCCTTTCCTTTTTGGAGACGCAAAACAAAAAACTGTCTCAGCCTCTCCTGTTCGCTATTTGATATAACTTTCTATGAAAGAAAGTTCTTTATGCGAAAGGTATCTCTGTTATCCAATATCTTGGATAATATTCCAACTACACTTTTCTGTAGCTACTCAGTTCAACTGTTCTTCTTTGGGTTTGTGTGAAGGATGTTTACCTTTCGGCAGTTGTATGTTAATCGCCAACAGCACGAGATGCAAACAAAAAAGCCCGCCATGACTGACAGGCTGATATTAAAAATAACTTAAGCTTTAGATAAACGTATAGTTAATCCCCAAAGCCATGGCTTGTTTAATTTGACGCTTTGTTGAAAGATCTTTATCATAAAGAAGTTTAACATTAATGTTCATATTGATAAGCGCAGACACTTTTATCATTAATGTGTTGTCCCAATTAATATCTGTCTCATCCAGGCTCTTGAAATTTGAAAACATTTCCAGCTTAGATGTCAAAATTGATGTCTCAGATACTGTAATAGATATATCCGTTACAGACTCCGCACCCACCTCACTCTTAAAGGTTTCAATTTCAGTGGTTGTGGCATCATCTGCATAAGGTGACGGGTAATCCGTTGTGCTTGTCTGCTTCAAGGCTAACCCTAATCGGGTTTTCATTCCTTCGCGCACGTCAAACCCTGCTCCAAAACTTTCACGGAAATAGCCTGGATCCATAAAATCCGATATCTGAGTTTCTGTGTCGTCTCCATAGTTAAAGCCTGGTGCAAACTGTGTTTTCCCGGTAACAGCTACAAAGGGGTTGATTGAGGACCCTAATTTATAGGTTAGAACACTCTCTATTTTTAGTTCATCTACAGACTTCCTTGTATCAGCATCACCTATTTTGGTGGCTCCATAAGCCAGTTTTCCAGTATTTGACCAGGTGGTCTTTGGTAAATTTTGCGTAAATTTATAATTTATATTTAATTGCCAGGCAAAAGCATTTTCTCCTCCAGAAACCCAATTGTCAAATCCTGTCTGGGTTAGATTAACCCCTCCCAGGAGTGATTTATCCCAATTACTCTCAACTATTTCTTCAGCTCCCGCCCAGACAAACATCCCCAGAAACACAAAAATACTTATTTTCTTTTGTAACATTATTTTCTATCTCCCTCATTTATTTGTGTTCATGTACAACCGGGTGCCTCCTAATTCAAGGTAAAAACCCGCCATAACGGTTACCCCCCCAAAACGCCTGCTTTTTATGGTTTGCATTGACAAGACCTTCATGCGAATTTAACGGTTCAAGCTAAAAGGGGAGTTTATGTCAAACAGGTCCAAACAGGTCCTTACTTTAGTTGCCTTTGATAAGGCAATTTCATGGCCCGATATCAAAGGTGTCACCGATAAAGCGCTCCTCTTTTTTCAAGACGCCTTCCATGTCGACCGAGTATCGATTACCTTGTTCAACTCTGATCAACAGAACGTCTCTTTCTACACGCTTGATACATCCGTTCCCGAACTACTTAACAATTCGCACATCTCGCTCAATGACGCAGATTGGAAGTCCCACACTCGAAGAACTCGCTCAAGATACCAGGCGAAGCTCTCAGATAAAAAAAACCTCTCTCAGCTAGAGTCCACCCTCCTGGCTGCCGGTATTCAAGCTTCACTTTATACCCCCTTGCTCATTGGAGAAGACCTCATTGGTTCCATTAACCTCGGCTCTTTGTTGGCTGGGGGTATTTCCCGGCAAGATAGAGATCTCGTATACTTATTATCATCCCGACTGGCTCTAGCTCTCTACCATGCACGTCTTCATGATGCACTTAAGGCGAAAGAACAGCAATTAATAACCAGCCAAAATAATTATCGGGAATTAATTGATCAGGCTGGGGATGCTATTCTTAAGGGTAATGCCGTTGGCGATATTGTTCAGGCTAATATTGCGGCCACCGTACTCTTTGGATACCCCCAAAACGACTTACTCTCCGTGAATGTTTCAGATCTCTTTTACAAGGATGTTTTAAAAGACAAGCCTCTTAGATACGATCTTCTTCTCGAGGGAAAAACTGTTATCACAGAAAGAACGCTTCGCCGTAAAGATGGCAGCACCTTCCCCGTTGAAATGAGCTCAAAAAAACTATCTGACGGTTCTTTTGTAAGTATTATTCGTGATTTGACTGAACGCCAAGATACTTATCAAAAGCTTACCGATAGCGAGAGTCAGATTCGGGCGCTCATAGAGGCCGTCCCGGCACCCCTTTATGCAAAAGATCGAGATGGTAAGTATATTTTCCTGAATAAAGCCTATCTGATTTTTTTTGGTAAAACATCTTCCGAAATGCTGGGTAAAACAGCTCGTCAGTGCTGGCCCAAGGAAATAGCCGCCAGCTTCGAAGAAGATGATCGCGTGCTGCTTACTGAAAATAAAAAGCAAACTTATTCGTCTCAGGTTTTCAATTCAAAAGGAGATGCCCGCCATGTCAATATCCACAAGGCTCGCTATTTTGATACCGATGGAAAGATTGCCGGCTTTATTGGCACCCTCTGGGACTATACAGACCTAAAAGCGGCCGAGGAACGCTATCATGACCTTTTCACCTTCTCCCCTGACCCTATTGTCCTTCATGACGGAATACATGTCCTGAAGGCCAACCTGGCTGCTGCAAAATTTTTCAAGACAGAAACTCCTGAGAAATATTTTTCGCGGCCGCTTTCTGACCTCATACATCCCGACTCGCTTTCAGAGTCTCGTGCTCGGATAAAAAAATTATCTACCTCGGGTCACCCTAATGACCTCTCCAGTCAGAAATTTGTTATTTCAACCGGTGAAGTCCGCGATGTTGAGGTGATGTCTGTCCCTGTTGAATATGAGGGGCGTCATATTGTCATGACCTCATTTCGCGATATTACTGAACAAAAACGGGGGCGTGACCAACTACATGCCAGCGAGGAAAACTTCCGAAACCTTTTCGAGGCCAACCCCAACCCTGTCGTGGTCCATGTTGATGGAAGGGTTGTGGCTGCCAACCAGGCCGCCCTGAAGTTTAAGGGATCAACGAGCCTTAAGGACTTTTTAGGGAAAAATATTTTTTCTTTTGTTCATGAGGATTACCGCCAGGAATCTCTTGATAATGCGCGTAAAATAAAAAAGACCGGTAAGCCCAGTTCGCCAGGGATACAATTTTATCTTGGGAAAAATGGGGAGGCAAGGGAAGTGGAGGCCCGTGGAATTCCATTGGTCTATGAAAATAAAGATGCCATCATGGTCTCTTTTCGCGATGTAACTGACGAGAGAGCCATTAGCAATGCTTTGGTTGGTAGTGAAGAGCGTTACCGTCGCTTTTTTGAATATTCTCCCACCCCGATGATCCTGCATGATATGGGTATTTTAGTACAAGGCAATCAAGCCGCCTTGAATTTTGTTGGTGTGAGTAACCTGGTCGACTTTCTGGGTAAAAATATCTTTGATCACTTTATCCACCCCCGATACGCCCAGCGATCTCTCGACGGAATAGCAAAACTTCTTGAAAGTGATAAACCTGGTCCACTTAAAGAGCAAAAATATATGACCCTCGCGGGTAAGGAGCGCTGGGTTGAGGCCGTCGCCGTTCCCATACACCAAAGCGGAAAAAAACTAGTATTGCTTGCCTTTAATGACATCCATGAACGTGTTCTCGCTCGCCAACAAATTGAGGAAAGTCGCCAACAGCTCCAATTGATTACCGAAAATGTGACCCAGCTTATTCTGTTGTTTGACCTAAATTACACACCGTTGTATATGAATTCTACCGCATCCAAGTGGCTGGATGTTAACCCTGAGAATCTTGCTGGCCTGTCTGTTGAAGATTTGATCCCCCAGAAATCATTTGAGGCCGTAAAACAATACCTGCCAAAATTGACTTCTGGACAAGCCTGCCACTTTCCTCATCATTTTAACTCAGAATCAAAAATCGGGACAGATTTTTGGGTTTCATTAATACCCGTGAGAAACGCTGCGGGTGAGGTTTCGGCCTTTCTTGCGCAAATTGAAGATGTCACAGAGAAGGAAACAGCCCGTCGTGAACTCGCAGAGAATAAAGAGTTGCTGGAGCTGATTGTAGACACAATACCTGGATTATTTTCATACACAGATGCCAGTCAAAAATACCTTTATGTCAATCAGGCTTATGCAGACTGGAACAAAAAAAAGCGCTCTGAGATAATTGGTAACTCCCTTAAGCAGGTTTTGCCTCCTGAAACCTACCGGTATATCAAACCTTATCTTTTAGGTGTCTCTAAAGGCCGCGAACAAGCCTACTCACGTGATACAGTAGATGTTAGAGGAAACAATCGTACGCTGGATATACGGTATATCCCACATTTTGATCAGGCTAAAAAGACCAAGGCCTTCCTCACATCTATCCAGGACGTGACACAGCAGAAAGAATTTGAATTACATCAACTAGCCCTACGTGAACTGGCGCAAGCCCTAACTGTTGGCATGGACCCCCACGCTGTTGGTAAGGTTTCAGCAAGGAGTATTCGCAATGTTTTCAATAGTGATGCTTTGACCGTTGAGCTATATGATTTTGAGGCGAAATTTGTCGAGGGGATTTACTCTGAGGATACAATTCTGGAGGGGGAAGCCCCTCAAGAAGTTACCACCTCAGATATCCCTTTTTCTAATCTCAGCCCTGACTGGTCTGCTTTAATGTTTGAATCACACTGCCTTAATCGGTCTGAAGAAGACTTAAAACAAGGCCTTAAAACTGTCCCGTTTGGCGATAACCGGCCAAGCAAGTCCCTCCTTTTTGTCCCCTTGCGATGGGAGGGGTCAAGCATTGGAATGGTTTCAGTCCAAAGTTATACACCCAACAAATATTCTACCGAAGATATTCCCTTATTACAGTCCTATGTCGATCAAATTGGTGGTGCCCTGATTCGGTCCCAGAGAGATGCACAGCTCAGGGACCATCAAAGAAACCTTGAACAAGAAGAAAGAAAGTATCGTTCTATTATCGAAAATGCCGGTGATGCTGTTTTTGTGACAACAATGACGGGTACGATAAAGACAATTAATGAACAGGCAAATACCTCTCTCGGCTACACCTCTGATGAGTTGCTGGGTTTGAATTTTAAAGTAATAGACTCTCAGTATTTAAAGCTGATAGGGAAAAAGGACCTTGCCAGATTAAAAAGCAGCGGCAACTCAATCACCCTGCATTCAAAGCATGTCCGTAAAGATAAAACATCTTTCCCCGTTGAGCTTCGGATAAGTGTCACCCAAATTGACAAGCAACATCACCTGCTTTGTTTCGCCAGAGACATTACAGACCGTAAATTAGCTGAGTTGCGAGAGCAATCGCTCCAAAAACTTGCCAGAGATCTCAATGAATCTACCGACATGCATACCGTGGGACAGATGGCAGCCAAGGCGGTTCGTTCGTTCTTTGATTCTGATGCTTTTGCCATCGAATATTATGACCTCGACCAAAGGGTAATTGTTGGGGTTTACTCAGAAGATACCTTCAGGGGTAAAAGTGAACCTCGCGAGGTTACGGCTTTGAATACAGCTTTCAATTCTGTAAAAGATGATTTCATCCAACGGAATTCATTTTCCCACGTTCGAAATCGTACAAACCAGCAACTCAACAACCTCAATGACACGCGGCCCTTTGGATCCAACCGCTTCAGTCACTCGCTACTCTTTGCCCCCATAACATGGGAAGGGGGAAATGTTGGGGTATTAACGGTGCAGAGCTACACGGACGATAAGTACTCTGAAGAAGACCTGCCAAATATCCAAACCTTTGCAAACCAAATTGGTGGCGCCCTTATCCGTACACGAAAGGACGAGGAACTTCTAGCTCAACAGGCTGCTCTGGTGGAGGGCGAACAGAAATATCGCAGCATAATTGAAAACGCTGGTGACGCACTGCTTGTTGCTTCTCTGCAGGGCAAGATCTTGGCTTTTAACCAACATGCAACACAGTCTCTAGGCTATACAGAGCAAGAGCTTCTCAAAATCAACCTGGTGGATATTAACCCTTGGTTTAAAAACGAGTTTATACCGGAACAGCTTTCCGGTTTATCCAAAACAGCTTCATCCACCACCATTGATACAAGCCACCTTCGGAAAGATGGCCTTTCCGTCCCCGTTGAATTAAGGGTTGGTGCAATGGAAATGCAGGGCGAACCCTGTATTTTATATTTTGCTCGAGATATTAGTGAACGCAAAAATTACGAGGTCTTTTATACTGCTCTGAGAAAAATGGCTCGTGATTTAACGGCTTCTTTACGTCCACGTGATGTGGGAAAGATTGCAGCAAGCGTTTTGTATAACCTCTTTGCCCATGATGCTTTTATTTTGTACACCATTGACCTGGGTAATAATCGTGGTCTTAGCCTCTATGTGGAAGATGTCTTTAGTGGAGATAAACGTCCAAGAGAACTTCCTGCCGACAAGAAACCTTTTGATTTTTCCAGCTTTCAAAACGTTATGGTAATACCTACGCCATTACTTATTAACCCTGCCCCAGGTGCTCCATTACCCCAACAGGCTTCTTTTGGAAACACTCGCCGGAAAAGTAAATCTTTGGTTTTTGTACCCTTCTTCTGGGAAGGCCGACAGATTGGGACCTTCTCTCTACAAAGTTACACTAAAAACAAATTCGATGATCAAGACGCTGAAAAACTCAAAATTTTTGCAAATCAAATCGGTGGCGCATTGGTCAGGTCCCAGACCGATCTCGAGTTGACCCTGCAGACCAATACACTGCTGGAAAGAGAACAAGAATTGGAGTCAGCTGTTAGCGAAAAGGAAGTTTTACTCAAAGAGGTTTACCACCGCACCAAAAACAATATGCAGGTTATGGTCGGTCTATTAGAAATGCATAGCTACAAAACAAAGCACCCTGAGACTCATCTGGTACTCGGGGAAATGATCAATCGAATCTCCAGTATGAGTATGGTTCATGATCTGCTCTATCGTTCAAAAAGCCTGAGTGAAATCAAACTTGATACCTATTTAAATAAACTGGTTTCTCGTTTGATTACCGCATATCAAACATCTACGGGAGAAATTTCTTTGGATTTTAATGCTGATTCAATCCCCATTAATCTTCAGGTCGCTGTTCCTCTTGGGTTGGTTATTAATGAAATTGTCAGTAATACCTTAAAACATGGTTTTCCAGACAACCGTGACGGACAACTCTCTTTCAAGGCAAAAGCCTGGGGCAAAAAAGGGCTGGATCTCATAATTTCTGATAATGGTATTGGGTTGATAGATGATATTAACCTCAGCCAATCAACCTCTATGGGAATGCGTATCATCCAAGATATTGTAGAACTTCAATTGTTTGGACAAATCCATACCAAGTCCAGGGATGGTCTTACATATCATATACAAATTCCAGATCTCAATTTAGAGTAGTTATAAATGTTTTTACTCACAACTGTTAGTTCCAGACGTTAATCTGTTTACGGTCGCTATATAACTTTTAGGAGCATTTTTTATGGTTAAAAACAAGAAGGTCTTACTTGTTGAAGATGAGGTTATTACTGCCTCCTCTCTAAAAATGGGCCTGGAAGAACTTGGATACGAGGTGTGTCCGCTCGCGACACGTGGCGATAGGGCTATAACCCTCGCCCAAGAAGAGAAACCAGATGTAATCTTAATGGATGTTAATCTACCTGGTGGGATGAATGGTATTGAAGCGGCAAAAAAAATCCTCGCCCTCATCGATACTAAAATTCTCTTTTTAACGGGCTATCATGATGATGATGTAATCGCCAAGATTAACGCCTTAAACCCTTTAGGCTATTTTGTTAAACCTGTTAGCGCCTTTAGAATCAAAGAAATGCTAGATAAACACCTTTAAAAACAAGCTGCGATCTTTTTCATTTTTAAACCGAGCTCGCCAGTAATAATTGAGCAAGATAGTAGCTTGCAAGCAGTGTGACTTGCGCCCCCTTTGAGTTTTTTACAAAACGATTAATCCCCAGAATTGCATCTGATATTAGAAAAAATATCGCCCCTGCCAATGCAAGTTCACTACTTTCAGAACCTGAATACGATATCCGTTCTAAAGAAAACCACAACAAAAGAACTAAAACCACAGTATAAAAGACCACCGGTATCGACATGCCTCCTGTTTTCGGTAACAATACTCTTAAATAGATAATTCCCACAAGAAGGCCCGGAATCACGAATAAAATGTTTCGAGGAATACCTCCATCGCTCATAAATGCCGCTATATAAAAAAGGTGAGCAACAAAAAAACTGATTAGTCCATTTATAAACTTGTCTGAGGGTAGCATCAGGTAAGTGTCACCTGCCATGGAAAAAACAAGTCCCGCTATAATCATCACCTTATAAGCGGATGATACCTGTGATGGCTGAATGAAAGCAAATATGATGAGCAGTATGAGAGTGAGCGGTTTAAAAACATAGGCTGGTTTTGACGCTTCTTTGAAATCAAACGAGATGTGTAAAACAGCCGATATTATGACAAAAATGGGGAGTGCTTCAGTTAAGAGAATAATGGCACAAGCTCCTCAATGGCATTTAGAATATATTGGGCAACGCCCTTCAATATTTTAAGGATCACACCCTTACGGTTGAGTTGTCAATTGTTTAAGCTTCATTTTTAGGTCGCGGACTGACTCTGAGAGAAAAAGGTCTTCTTGTTTGTTAAGATTGCCAGCCGTTTTAAAGAGAAGAGCCTCTAATATTCCAATTGTCATATTAGCGGCCTCTAAATTGGTTTCTTGCTTGCCTGTCATGGGGTTTCGATTCACACCCAGTTGACTCCAGGCACTAGAGGTAAGTTGTGTAATTAATACGGTGAACAAGTCTTTGGGGTCAAATCTTTGGCGCATTTTTGCGATTACCTCTATTTTAAAATTTGGGTGAGATCAATTGTGTTTTCATCCCTTTCGACAACTAAAATCCCGGCCAAAGGAACAATAATATATTTTTCATCCTTGTATTTAATTTCAATGGCGAACTTTTTTAAATAGAGGGCATAGTCCCCGACTTCGACTTCCAGCGGCAAGTATTTGACAGATTTTGCATCATCTTGTTCCCAGACATTATCATCATTCTCTATATCTGCCATCGGCGTCCCTGGCCCAACAGCCACGACATAACCGCTTTGCACTGTTTCTTTTTCGGTAACCGTTGGAGGCAAGATTAATCCAGAAGATGTTCGATCCTGACCAGAGTCAGTTGAGATCAAGACTCTATCACCGATTACTTTGAGTTTATTTAAATCAACTGGCATAAATAGGGGCCTTTCAGGGTTCAGTGCCTTCCCGGTAAACTAAACTCATATTCTATATGCATCGCAACCTTTTTATTCTCTTGGCGTAGATAGATAGGTGTTTATTCTGTATAATAATTGAAAGGCTTTTGAATAATGCGTAGCTCCAACCCTATCTTTTCCCAGCGCTTTGCAACAATGGCACTGTCTAACCCTGGAACAGGCGTTATGACCATCTCCGGCACCATTGACAAAACCGTTATTCTACTCTTTCTGGTCTTGATTTCAGCAAGCTACACCTGGAATCGGTTTTTGGACCAGTCGGCTGGGGATAACTCTCTTATGATGCTCGGTCTATTCGGTGGTCTCATTGTTGGTCTCTTGACATCCTTTAAACCTAAGTTTGCACCTGTTACCGCCCCACTTTACGCCTTGTTGGAAGGCATTTTTCTCGGGGGCATTTCGGTTTACCTCAACTATTCCTATCCTAGCCGGCCTATATGAATTGGGTTGGCGCCTTTGGCCTTATGGTTACCCTCGTATGGCTATATCTTGAAATACTGAGGTTGCTATCACGGCTCAGAGATTAGATTGTAGCCTGATTTTTAACTGAAAAGACCAGAGGATTTAGCCCTAATGATTCTCAACTAGGAAATAACCAGATTGCCACTTTCGTTATGTCTGAGTCAAGCCTTACTTTTTTAAATAATTAAACCTTAATATTTTTGGAGAACCAAATGAGTACATCAAACACTGGAGCAGAAAATATCCGTTGGGATTTAAATGAACTTTTTAGCGGTCTGGAGGATCCCAAAATACAGACCGTCCTTGATGATGGTAGGGATGCAGCAGAAACTTTTGTGAAAAAATACAAAGGTAAGCTAGCAGAATTATCCCCAGAGGATCTGGCCAGTGCATATCGTGATGTAGAAGCTATTAGTGGCCCGATATACCGCTTAAACCAATATATTCACCTGCTTTATGCTGTAGATACAGCGGATGACAAAATTAAAGCCCTCCTGGCAAAAATTGAACAATCTTCATCCACAACATCTAACCTGCTTGTCTTTTTTAGCCTTGAACTTGGTAATCTCAGTGACGCTAAATTCGCAAAGTTTGAAGGCGCCCATGCCCTAAAGGACTTTTCCTATAAGCTGGCCAAGTTGCGTAAGAACGCCCGTTATAATCTCAGTGAAAAAGAAGAACAGGTCATCAATTTGAAGGACCTGAATGGTTCCAATGCGCATCAAAAGCTTTATAACGAACTGGTAGCCAGTTTTTCTTTTGAGTTTGAGTTGGATGGCAAGCTTCAAACCATGAATGGTGACCAGCTACGGGCCCTGCGCCAGCACCCTGATGCAGATGTCCGTCAACGTGCTATGAAATTGTTTTTCTCACGGTATGAGGATAATGCACTGGTAATCAATCATCTCTACAATGCGCTTGTTAAGGACCACGGGATAGAAGTTGATTTACGGGGGTTCAAAAACCCGATTAGTACCATGAATACCCATAATGATTTGAGCGATGAGGCTATTCAGGCTCTCAACGATGTGACTACTGAATCCTATACCCTGGTGAACCGCTATTATAAGCTGAAGGCAAAGATGCTGGGGATGACCACCATGACCCTGGCAGATATTTATGCCCCCCTACCTGAAGCAGATAAATTTTATCCTTTTGATGATGCAAAAAAGTTGGTCCTTGAAGGTTTTCAATCATTTGATGATGATTTTTACGCCATGGCAAAATCTATGTTTGATGAAAACCGGATTGATGCGCCTGTAGAACCTCAAAAACGGGGCGGCGCCTTTTGCTCAAGCTCTACACCTGATCTGAAGCCCTATGTTCTGCTAAATTATACGGGAAAGGTTCGTGATGTTTCAACCATGGCTCATGAAATTGGTCACGCGATCCACGCCATGTTTTCCAGTGATCAAAAACTATCAAACTATCATTCAATTTTACCTCTGGCAGAAACAGCTTCCATCTTCTCAGAAATGGTTTTAACCGACTCCCTTCTGAAAAAGGAAACTGATCTGGAGGTTAAAAAGTCTATGCTTACTGGAAAGCTAGAAGACATTTTTGCCAGCTCTCATCGCCAAAACATGTTCAGTAGTTTTGAAGTGGTTTCCCACGCAGCAATTAATGACCAACTACAAAGTCCTCAAGAGTTGAGTGAACTCTACACAATAGAGCTAAAAAAGATGTTTGGTGACAGTATTTCTTTTACACCAGAATACGCCTGGGAATGGTCTTCTATTCCCCACATTTTTAATGTGCCTTTTTATGTCTATGCCTACAATTTTGGAAACCTACTGGTGCTGGCTCTTTATCAGCAATACCTGGATGAGGGTGAATCCTTTAAGCCTAAATATAAAGAGTTCTTGTCTATGGGAAGCTCAGCCAGCCCTGGGGATATCACTAGCTTGGTCGGAGCTGATATTAACCACCCCGCCTTCTGGCGTAAAAGCTTGAAATATATTGAATCTCTCATTGATCAACTGGAAGCGCTCGTTGGTTAACCCACCACTTTTCTAAATCAACACCATAAACCCGATTGTCACCATGAGGTGACAATCGGGTTTTTTTGTGGGTAAGTCCCTGATTATCCCCGGGTTGAAACCCGGGGTTACCAGTAATTCGCCATAATTGACGATTGTTTATAGAACATATTTTTGACTCGTAATAAATGGCGACTTAGTCTATTTTGAGACATGAAAATTGACAACCCAAAACAGGATGTCCAAATCCTCAAAGAACTTGGTCGTCGTTTGTCTGAAAGGCGTAAGGAAAGCACGCTCACTCAGGCCATGTTGGCAGAAAAATCTGGGGTTTCTAAGCGTACGATCGAACGACTGGAGGCTGGCCTTTCGATCCAGATGTCTACCTTACTTAAAATCTTGCGGGTCTTGAATATGCTTAATCTTTTGAATGATCTTATCCCCGTTGAGGTGACAAAAAAACCCAATGTCATTTCACAGGTAAAGATAGCTGAGGCTAAGGAGCCGCTTAACAAAAGTCGCTCGTGGGGAGCTGAAGGATAAATCTATTTTGTGAGGAGGGCTAAAGGGTGAGCTTGATACTTTTAACTCTTATTAATACTGGCCTTAAATCCTCGAACGCTCTCATACTGTAACATATATCGAAACATTCGAAAGGCGGCCGCTTCCGGTCCAAGTAAGCGCAGCGCTCTAGCGACAAATAAAAAGGGCACGCTAAAAAACAGGGCCATAAAGCCTCTAAAAAGTGGCCGCTCTACTGAAAAGCCCTTGGCTTTCACAAACCGGCTAGACAAAACACCATAAAGAGCGGGATATGTTTCCAGTAACTTGGGAATGCCTTCCCTCCCAAACTCACATTTTAACGCCATTGCCTTTTTCAAGGGTGCGTATTGGCAGAAAGTGACCGCCTCTGGCTCATAACAAATTACGCCCTGATTTAAGGCACTTATACGATGCGCTAAATCAATATTTTCTGCCTCATGGTTATCAATACTTTCAGCATGTCCCCTACAGGCGAGGTAATGCTCTTTTCGAACAGAGAAATTAGCTGTATTCACATACCGTAGCGGAGGTGAAACATTGCTTCCCGATGTAACGGCCCAACGTCGCGTACTTCTATATTCGCTATCCATAAACCTGAGCCAGCGACTCTTTTTAACAAATTCAGGTAGAAATATTTCCCCCATTACGGCGGCAACACTTGGGTCCTCATACGCTTCGAGGTGTCGATAAAGCAGATCTGGGGATACTTCCAGGGTGCTGTCCAAGAACAAGATGATTTCATGTTTTGCTTCTGCAACGCCCTTATTGCGTCCTGCCCCACGGTTGGTCTCAGTTTCTACAACGACAAATTTTATATCATAAGAATATGAATAACTTTTTAACATAGCTTCCACTTTGCCAGTCAAGCCCTGGAGCACCATAATGACTTCAAATTCCAGGTTTTCATGTCTAAGTCGCTCACAATCGGTAAGAACCCGAACACATCCGCCTGGATCAGCATCACTAAAAATTACAATACTCAATTTAGGCCAGGCCACTTGGTAACTCCTCTATCCAACCCTTTTTCAGGTATATTCTATAAATAGACCGCATAACAGCTTCAGTGCTATGGGTTTGTTCAACCCAGTTTCGCCCGGCTTCTTGCTTCCGCTTAACAAGGGCTTTATCCTCAACAAGACGAGCTAAATCTTCATAGAGTGTTTCTTGATGAACGTTTATAAATGGGTGGTCACCCAAAAAGGTCTCATATTGAGGTAGTAGGTTAGTACAGCAGGCTAATCCCATTGAAAAAGCCTCTACTGAGTTCATTCCATAGCCCCAGCCCCCTAAATTTGCCACCTGATCAATATAAATATCACATTCTGACTTCATTTGTAGGGTTTTGGTGTGGGGCTGATTTTCGATTAAATCAAATCGAACACCGTGACTTCGCTCGAGCTTGCGGCAGGCCTCGATGATACTATCAGAACCCTTCCAATAACGATCTCGGGTTGCATGACAGAGCCTTAACGGCTCATTCATATCGAGCCGCGGCTTGTGTTGATCCACATCATAGGGTAAGTAGACATATTCCAGATTGGGATGCTTGTCTAAAAGATCTAATTCACTTGATGTATTGATATCAACAAGTTCATCAATCCAGGGAAAGACACCTCGGGTGCGCATATCAACACCATGATAGTTGGCAACGATATGTTTACCCCTAGCCTTCAGTTCATTAAAGGGCCAGCTTGAGGTTCTGAGAAATCCGTGACCACCTTCGAGATGATAAATATCATAATCCATCAATCCATATTTTTCAAAAGCCCTTTTCAAATATGGTTTCCAAATTTGGTCTCGAAACTTGAAAAACAACCGTCTTCCCAGTGGAGGGTTCCATTGTGGAGGAAACCCATGCGCTTCTGTATAAAGATCATCTTGGTTGAGGACAATATCTTTGGCCTTCTTAAAGCCGTCAGATTTTGGAAGAAGGGGAAGGTCTAAACAAATATCCTCGGGAAACCCCTCTGCAGTGGGAAACAGGGTTACAAAATGAGCTTCGTTGCCCAGCTTGCGATGCGCATCAACAAACAACTGGAGCGTTCCGGCCGTATTTTCTGTCCGCAGATAGAGGATTTTTAGCGGGCGTCCCATGCATTCCTCACAATTAGGTGGAGATATAGGCGATAAACCCACACGGGTAATGGTTGATCAGCTATAACTTTCTGATTAAGAACCTTCTCAATCCAGTGCGTGAATCCAGTGAAGGATATCATTTTCCAGAACAGTGGATAAATCAATATCCTGTCCTTCACGCCCCTGTGTTTCAACAAAAGATTTGGTAATCCAACCTGGCCATATTCAACCAGTCTATTTTTAGTTTTTTGGTGATCCTCAAGCTTAACACGCTCCAGGGGAATGCTCGATATTAAAATACGTTTTTGATATCCCGCCCTATCCAGACGATAGATAAAATCCAGTTCGTGACCCCCATAATGATTCATAGAATCGTCAAAGCCCTTGAGGCTGCAAAATAGCTCCGTCTTCATCACAGCAGCTGTAAACAGACTTTGCTTGATTGAAAGGTTCGACTTGCCGCTGCCTAGCCGCTCTTTTTGACCCGCTAAGAAGGACTGAAAATGGGTTGCTGTAATTTCCGGGGCTTTTTCAATCGCATGCTGGGCAAAATCGAATTCTGTTTCTACAAGAAACTGTTTCAGGCGACTCAAATAGTCTGTGGGGATTTTCAGAAAGACCGAAAGGAAAACAACATATTCTCCCACTGTTTCCTGTACACCGATATTTCGTGAAGCGGCGGCACCCATACGCTTGGTGTTTCGAATTAATTGCCAGTTCCTGGGTGGATTACCTCCCAGAAGAAGGGGTTCTTCTGATCCATCATCTACAATAATAAGTTCCCAATCTTCTACAGGCGGATTTGCGCCCAACTCACCCAAGATACGGTCCAGGTTTTCTTGGTCGTTTAATACGGGGAGAATAACGGAAAGCGTGATCTTATTATTCATTTCTCAGAATCCGAGCCATTGTCATTTTGTCGTATCAAGGTCGCTTTTTCTCTCTTCTTTCAATCAATCATTCGTCAAGGTGCCGTTGAAAATAAAGCCATTCCTTTCGGGATGAAGTACATTGTGGGATGTAATTACCTTTTTACTCTTTTTAAAAACCGGTTTCCTCAGAATATGTTCCGTCTAGATTACTCGTCAAGTGCTTATCCTTAAAGATACTATCGCCCTGAGAAAGTTTCCATACCCTTACCGGTCAATGTTTGCTATTTGCAGTGATTTAGACCACGCTGTCTCTCTAACCGCTTATCTGGAGTTCTTAAAATACCTCAACACCGATATTGATACCTGTTACGGGACCGGTCTTGGATTGGAAGTCTCTAACAGCTGTTGGTTTTACAATGGTGAAAATGATCAGCAACTCAGCTATTTCAAGGGCACCACAACTGAAGAAAGCACTTTTGCCCCCGTATGCCGCGATCTTTGGACTTCTGGGCACATTGACACCCTCCATAGTTACGGAAATTTTAACCTGGGTGGGTTTGATCGATCATTTGCCGAGCCTGCTCTTGAAGCTCTCACGAGACATGGCGCAACCCTTCCTGTGTGGGTAAATCACGGGAATGATCAAAACCATCAAAAACTGGGACTTCTTCCTGAATTCCAGGGGGCAAAACCTGACAAGAACGCTTACCATTATGACCTTCTTAAAGAATCTGGTACGCGCTTTTTCTGGATGGGACGCACGACTCACGTAGCGGGCCAAGATGCCCAGTTTAACCTGTCTAATCAGGTCCAACAACAGTTACAGAAACTCATTCTAGCGACAAAATATAGAAATACCGAACGCCCGTTGCCTGATCCAGAAAATAGACTCCTGCTTGAAACCACACTTGAGGATGGTCATGAGATACTTGAGTTTCAAAGATTCATCTCTCGTTTTGGTGAAGTGAAAAAGACAGACCTTTTTGACCTCGCCTTGCAACTTTCTCAACAAAACCTAAAGGCTCTGGTAAAAAGTGAAGGTTTTATGGTGCTCTATACGCACATGAACGAAAATCTTCCTCAGTCCCAGCCTCTTCCCCTTGAAGTCTCTCAAGGATTTCAACGATTGGCTCGGTTTGCCAGAGAAAAGAGCCTCCTAGTAACCACCTCATCCCGACTACTCAATTATGCCGACCTGACCAAAAAGTTAATTTGGAAAACCCGGATAAAGGGCGGGTCAACGGAAATCTCCCTTACACAAAGTGATCCTCGTCCCCTGAAGGTCGCTGATCTACAAGGGTTAACCTTTTACTGTGACACCCCGGAGAAAACCGTTCTTTTTTTGAATGACAAACAAATCACAACAGACGTAAATCCCACTGACCACACTGGCAGAGGCTCGCTTTCGGTTCCCTGGCAAGCTCTGGAATATCCTTTTTGATTGTCAAAACACTTGAGACCCTTGCTGAGAGTCCTAACTTCTATAAACAGATGGAGAATGAATTTTTTGAATCTTATTAATCGATTGTTAACTGTTTTCTTTTCCCCGGTCTTTTGGAAACAGAGCGTCAAGCGCTTTCGCTTTTTTGTCCATGACAATGTTTTGGCGATCCCTCGACTCAATACTGTTGGTTCTGGAACAACAATATCTCCGTCTGCCTCCCTAGCTTTTCCTGAAAACATTTCATTTGGATCTAATTGTCTTATCAATCACAACAACCGTCTTTATGCTGGTGCTAATACAAAAATTATCCTCGCAGATGGCGTCATGTTGGGGCCTGATGTTTTTATTACAGCAGATCATTTTTCCCGTGATATGAAAAACTCAAATGAAGCTCACTCTGGGAAGGCCGCCGATATATTCATCGACAAAAATGTACGCCTGGGGGCCCATAGTATTGTGCTTCCCGGTGTCTCTATTGGTGAAAATGTAAGTGTGGGTGCTGGATCGGTGGTTACCAAAGACGTTCCCGCAAATGTGATGATAGCTGGAAATCCTGCAAAAATTGTGAAACAGGGTTAAACTCCTTTTTTTCTGACTCCTCGAAGGGTTATCGCCTTTTCTGTTCGAGGTGCTGGCTTAATACCCAAAACCCTCGAGGCTCTCCTCAATGTAAAAATTGAGACAGGCAGGGAGACCCAGCCATGTTGTCCCTACCTGTTGCGGGATGATCCTCTTTCTGGGCCTATTGAAGTATGATATCAATTGAATTTCAAAAGTGTCGTCTAAGAAAAATATTGTGTGGGCCAAAAGGCGAGTTGGGTTCCCTTTTGGGAAGGGTTTCTCACGCCGATGTGGATTTATGCTGTAACGGTTCAGTATAAAGGCAGTAGCGGAATTCATAAAATTATTCTACACACTTTCCCTGAGACTCTATAAACGTATTACCCAAATTATTCACGCTGTGCCAGCTCTTGCATTTATACTCTGCTGTATATCCGTGTTGTTCGTGCACGCCCCCAGAGTTATTAAATAGTGTTCGTTTTCTTTTCCTGTAACAATCGTTCGAGTTGACCATTGGTTGATTTATAACCAATTCTAACACTGTCGCTCATTTCCATTATTATTCGGTTCCTCTCTTCAGCCGTATCTCTTGTGACACGCTTAATCTTTCTGTCAAAGGGGCTTATGATTAGCAATCTGTCATCATTTATTGCGTTTAAGATTCCTGGTTCCCATCTACTCTTCATTCCACGTGCCAGTACAAGCACTATCGGCTGGTCTCCCTTAAGCAAAATATCGAACACATCTTTTTCAATCTGAGAATGGTTGCCACAGACAATGCAATTTCTATTTTGCCTCTGCTCTTTTGCCCAATCATAGCTTTTGAGAACAACATCTGCTGGGCATCTCTGCGAACATAGAAATGCTGTTGTGTCAAATTTTAAAATGTCTCTATTTCCAATGCATTCCACGATGATACTCAGATCGCGACATTATGTCGCGTTTGGTGTCGCAATAAACGTGGGCCGGCAGGCTGTGTGGCTGCAATGCGACACTATGTCTTGATCGGAGTCGCGATTAGCTCGTAAAAGGTTGATGGTCCCGATCCTTTTCTTTCAATAAGTCCTGCATTCACAAGTTTGCTCAAGTGTCTCTCGGCTTTTTTCTTGTCAAAGCCAAAGTGATCCTCGTACTCTTTCCGTTTTACAATCTTGTTTAGCACCACAAATTCAAAACCTTGCAATTCCTCATCGGTTAGTTTCTCAATATTTTTTCCATGTGTAGCTACTTTAGCTGCTTCGTTTGTTCTTGGGAATGTCGTAACAATGTTGAGCCCATCAAAATCAACCACTGGCAAGGGCAGGTCATAATCCTCTCGGATGGATTTAAATGTTTCCATACCGAGCCCCAGTTCTTCCATATATCCCATTTCGTTAAGGATGAAGGTCAACCTCTTGTTACGGCTATAGGAAGTTGCTGTGAAATTTTTCAAAGAATCTAAGGTGATGGGAGGGGCGGGTTTACCGGGGCTTTTTACAATAATTCTATCTGGGTGCACTTCTAGTTGAATCTTCGCGCCTTCGATGGTGTAGTCCCGGTGGGCCAAGGCATTAATTATTGCTTCTCTGATCACTTTCACTGGGAAGGAAGGGACTTGCTGCGCCTTAAATTTTGATCGATCAAGGTTTGCTGGTAATACCTTTTTTAACCAGTCCTCAACTTGGTCTGGAACCAAAACCAATGCATCCTTGAATGTTTCCGTGCCAGTTGTTCCGTCTCCATAATGTACCTTTGCCTTGACAGCAGCCTGCGGAAATGTGTTCCGTGGATTTTTACCAAAAAGTAGTATTGCATTTCCAGAGGGTACATAGCTGTTAATGCGGTCATCAAATTCCAACAAGCCCATTTCCTTCAATTCCTGAAGCATGGGATCAGATTTCGAAGTATAGGTTCGTTTAGATTCAAGGAGATACATGTCTAGGGCTTCATCAGACAAACTGTCGAGATTTGTTTCAGCGGCTTGTTTGTTAAGGTATTCCTGTGGTTTGCTCTTCTCGGCTTGCGCCTCTTCATTTTTCAAATTAGCCCAGGTCATGAACTTTTTGTTGGCATCCTCAATTTCCTTGTGAAATTTCTGATCAAAATGATGTACAGAGACACCTCTTTCGTCCATGTGTTCAACACCGCCATGATCCACCTTGGGGTTTTTATCTTCAATGCCAAACCAGACTTCAGAAATACGGGCATTAACAATACGTTCAGAACAACTGTCGCAATGATTTTTCATCAACAGCTTTTGGGATACCAAATGTTAGTTGCTCACGAAATTCATGCGCCATCGCCTTTTTTAAAGCGACAACCTTCGCCTGATCAACAAGTCCTGGCTTTTGATTAGCTAATACTTGCTTGAGGAGGTCTTCTGATGGTCGCTGCATCCCGACAATTAGGCGACAGCAATTCTCATCTTGCCCACCATAAGTGTCAACAATATCTGTTACATTATTCCATCCTCGAAGATTGAAGTATCCGACACAAAAGTCAGACTTATAGGATTCACTGAGTGTGTCTCTAAGATCATCTGCTAAAATTTCATCAATATTGTCATAAATGGTTGGCATGATTTATCATTTCCTTAGAGTTGTCTGTTTTGTGTTTAATTCTTATTATTTCAAATCTCGCAATAATTCTCTCAACATGGTATACAACTTGGAAATATAATTGATATTAAACTTTAACCGCCCCCCCAAAAAAAAAGTCTATCTTTTAAATAATTCTCGACTGATTTGCTTCATCGATAATACCCCGATTAAATCCAACACTGGAAAATAAGCCAAGACCAGCGCAATCCTTATCAACAAGTTGCGACCTTCCATAAGTTCTGGTATCAAAAAGAAGACGCCGATGATCAGATAATTCTTGGCTAATTTCCAAAAGTCATAGGGGGTGGGGTAAAAGCGACGGACGAAGAAAAAGATCACCAGCCCTTGAACAATATAGGTCAACACCAAAGCATAACCGGCCGCCATGAACCCAAGCTTAAAGACCGTTAGAAACAGGATGTTTGAGCTAATATTCACCAAAAGTCCAGTACCTGTAAACAGAGGAATGTACATCGTCTTCTTTTTGATGTATGCCCCAACAATAAAGTGTTGGGAGAGACCAAATAGCATAGCACCCATCAGAATTAAAGGGACAACCCTTAGGCCTTCTTGAAATTCCAGAGCAATGATATAGATATCGCCGTATGGTATTTTCAAGAGTTCCACCAAAACCAAGGAAACGCTTAAGAAAATAAATCCTGTCACAGCCACAAAGAGAGTGAATATCCGAGCAAAGAGATCTGGGGCTTCAGGATCTTCTCCCCTTGAGAGATAGAACGGTTGCCAGGCGAAGCGAAATGCGGTTATCAGAAGCGACATTACGGATCCAATTTTGTAGCCAGCAGCATAGAGTCCAACGTCATGTGCCCCCAAATAGTGTTTTAGCAAAAAGCGATCGCTAACACTGATGAGAATCAAAAAGAAAACGGCCGGGACGGTCGGTAAGCCATACTTCAGAATACCTTGCCATAATTTTTTATTCCATTGAAATCGGAACTTGGACCATAGAACAGGTGAGCTTAAGAGAAATTTTGCAATAGAGCTAAACACATTCGCTAGCAGAATACCCTTTAGCCCCATATCTAAAGATACCACAAAATAGATATTAAGAGACAAGTTGATGAGCACTTCTACAAAAACAATTATAACATAGTTAATGGGCTTATTAACCGCACGATAGTAAACGATTGGTAAAAATGACAGAGCATCAAATAAAATTATCAGTGTCAGATAGATCAAGATGACAGAGTTGGATGGAAGACTCAATAAATTTTGAGAAATGCGAGGCAGGAGAAAATAAATACCCGCTGACAGCAGGCTTGTTGAAACAAAAATACTGGTGTAAACCGTGTTTAGAATTTGCGTTCTTTGCTTCGGGTCTTTCTCTGGGATAAAGTAGCGCATAAAGGCTGTGTCCATCCCGTGTATAAAGAAAACATTGGTGAGGGCAATGAAGGAATAGATCAGACTGTAAACGCCGAAGACCTCTGTTGAAATCAGGTTTGTGTAAAATGGCAGAAGTAAAAAAGTGAGCCCTCTATTGAGGATATTCCCTACTCCATAAACCAGGGTGTGTTTAGAGAGCTGCTTTATGCTGGAGGCAGTCTTACTCACGGGGTTTTCGGTCCCCAAACTTCAAATATTGATTGGTATTCCATAAAGTCTACTGGATAATGAGTGAGCATGTTGAATTTCTTAAGGAAGATGGGTTCTTTCTTTCCTTCAAAGCGAGCTTTCAATTCAAGGTCTCTTACTGTACGCAGAGAATCGAACCGTAAATACATCTCCCGGGTATTGTCAAACCGTAAATTGCCACCCTCAAACCAGAATCGATTGATAACGACCCAGCACTCTTCTTTTTGGTTCCAGGACTCAGGAAATGAAAGTGAAAGAATTTCTCTGTTGGAATACCGGCCTGATGCCCAAGCACCGGCCCCTACCACTCGTAACCATTCTGGATTGTGGCCTGCTGCATAAAAAGGCTGGGTAATGATGCTTGTGTTATCATCTATTTCCTCACCAGCCCACCGAAAGGCCTGTTGCATAACCACCTTGTCCTGAAAATGACTACTGGCTCGCAAGAGTGTCCTGGCAAACATTTGCGAAAACAGGATTATGCCTACAAATACGGATATAATGACCGTTGTTTTATAATTTTTATTCTGTCCATTAATAGAATCCCGTAAAGCGTAAAACGCCCGAACAAGACCCTCGCCTCCCAAGAGAAATATCGGGGGCATGATGGGCATCAAGAGTCGTGGCTTAACACCAAAATAGATAACCGATAAGGTGCCCAAAATCACCCAGGGGGCAAACAACCAGAAGACATCCCTACGTTTTTCTTTCCACAATCCGATCGCAGCGAAAACGCCAAATATAGAGAGCAGGGGCGAGTAAAAATCCCAGGTGAGTAAAACTCGATAAATGACCCTGGTGGTGTTCTTTAAATAAGCCAATATATCAAAAACAAATGTCGTACTATAGTTCACCTGGCTATAACCAATTGTAAAGGGATTACCAAATTGTGTAAAATTAACGATCAGTTGAATTGAAATACCGGCGAAAAACCCCAGAAAACCTAATATCCAAAAAGAGGGGTACAAATGGAAAGCCCATATTCTTCGATCACCTGTGAGGTAAATAATGAAAAGGGGTAAAAAGAATATGTAATTCCAGCGAAAAACAAAGGCCAGTCCGAACAGAAAGAATGATAGGAACAAATCTCTCGGGCTTTGGGTGTCCAAAAAGAGCAGCATCAGGTAAACGGCGCCCAGGAGCATGGCCAGTGAACCGGGATCTGAAGCCGAGTTGATGCTATGTATAAAGGGGCTTTCGGCCAGAGAAAGTAACACGGCCCCAATAACACCTGTCGCCGGGTTAAAAACTCGCTTTCCTAATAGATAGGTAAAAGCTACTGCCATAAAGATAAAAAAGGCGCCATGCCAAAAGGCGCCTGACTCTGCAGGGGCACCCAGGCTCTCTGAAATGAGAATAAATGGTATGAGTGAAAGACTTGTACCGATGGGCCAAATGGGCGTTTTTCCATCGATTAGGTATTTACCTTGTTCAATTATACTTTCGGCACCGTTAAAATAGGCAACGGGGTCACCGTTATAAAGGTAGGGACCCTGAAATGGCAGTCGCGGACCGACTGTTATCAGAAATAGTATAAATAAGACTAAGTAGTGCTGTTTGCGTGTAAAGGGTTTGATGGTCTTACTTTACCTTCCAAAATCATTGATTAACCAACTCGACTCAAACCCATAAAGCGACTCAAGCCTCTTTGTCTTATAAAATGCTTAGTGTTTTGGTTGTGCTTTGCTTTGTTGCGTCAAATCAATTTCGAAGGTATCGCGAAAAACACCTGAAGCGCCAAAGTTTTCCTTAAAACGACCCAAACCAAAATTTGGTTCCATATTTACAGTGAAGATTCCAAAATCTAGATATTTATATGTATTTAAATGACACCATTTGATGATTTCATAAAAAAGCAGGTTTACTGCCCGTAAATGCTGAAACGCTTCGTTATGGCTAATATAAAAAGCGAGGACCACATCTTGATTTACAGAGAAATTTACGACACCGGCAACCATTTCCTGATCCAGAAAGGCTCCAAAGAGACGAATTCGTTCTGGATACAACGTTTTAAGCTGTCTTAGTTCTTCCAGTGTGTGGGTGGGTTGAACGTTATGGCGGATCTTCAGGTTTTGTTTTAGCAGGTTATAAAAGGTTTCCCAGTCATCACTTTCACGAACAACGACCCCTTGTTTAACGGCTTTTCTAACGGCTGTCCTGTGAGAGGACTTAAAAAACTCCAGGTTTGTTTCTGGGGTTTCTTCGATCGTGAGCAGGGAAGAAACATCTCTTTTTTTATAAGTAAAACCATGCTTTATCAGGGAAAAGTCGAGATAATTGCTGACTCTTGTTTGATATATGGCTGGTGGTAACGTCATCTGGATCCTTTTAAACCCTGATCGTCGAGCGTAATCAACCAGCCCCTCCACACAATCATAGCCATCTCGGAAGCTAAAATTTCTCTCAACCACGAAACCACCATAAGAGGAGCCCTGGTGACTTATCAAATCCTTTCCGGAGGGAGTGACTATTTCTACCGCTGGAAAGAGAGCTTTGGTTTTACCCTTCTTCTCAAGAATAAGGCTGTGATCCACAAACCGGCCTTCTGGGTGATAAGCTAAAAACCGCCTTTCATGAAACATAGTTCCATTATTGGCGGAAAGAACAAATGTCTCCCAGTCAGGGGTTTCATGATCAACAAATCTGCGGATGGACAAAGACATTGGGTTAGCTAATACCCCAGTCTTTCAACACATCTTCTGCGTGACTTGCAACCTTAACCTTCTCATAGATTTTATCAATTTTACCGGTTTCACTAATCAAAAAGGTTTTTCGGAAGGTGCCCATGTATTTACGACCATACATTGATTTTTCGCCCCAAACACCGTAATCGTTGACCATCACTTTTTCCACATCAGCCAATAATGGAAAGTTCAAATCCTGTTTTGAAATAAAATTCAAATGAGATTTCTCGTTATCAATGCTCACACCCAGAACGGCAATATCCTTTTGCTTATAGGCCTCAATGTTATCTCTAAAGCTACAGGCTTCTTTGATACAGCCTGGGGTTTGGTCCTTGGGATAGAAATAGATCACCAGCTTTTTACCAGAAAAATTATTTAACTGGACTACGTTACCATCTTGATCGTTCAGTTTGAAATCAGGTGCTTGATCGCCAACATTTAACATTTATAGTATTCCTTGTTTGTGTGGGTTTAGGGTTTCAGAATCGGGCCTGATAGGCGCCTCAGTAACGCTCTAATTTCAGCATTGAAGATATCATCTTCTTCCATTTTAACTTTTATTGTCTTACAGGCATGGATAACTGTTGAGTGGTCTCTTCCGCCGAAGAAAAGCCCAATAGACTTGAGAGAATTATGGGTCAACTCTTTGGAAAGATACATCGATGATTGCCGGGCAAGTGCCACTTCTTGTTTGCGACCCTTTCCATAGATATCATCTTTTTTTATGCCAAAGGATTCTGAGACTTGGTTGATTATGTCTTCCATGCCCACAATAGGTTTTGCCATTTTACCCGTAAGGTCCAATAATACTTTGTGCACCAACTGTAGATTGATATCACTTTTTGCTAGAGAGGAATAGGCCAGAAGACGAATAAGCGCGCCTTGAAGTTCACGGATATTGCTTTCAATGTTGCTAGCGAGGTATTCCACAACATCATACGGTATCTCAATACCACTCTCTTCTGATTTTTGTCTCAGAATCGCAATACGGGTTTCATAGTCTGGAGAGTGAATATCCACCATCAGACCAGCTAGGAAGCGTGAGGTTAGTCTTTTTTGGAGTCCAATTTCGCCAGGCGGTCGATCCGTAGACAGGATGATCCGTTTACCATTCATATGAAGTTCATTAAAGGTGTGAAAGAATTCTTCCTGAGTTCGTTCCTTCTTTTTGAAGAATTGAACATCATCAACAATAAGCAGGTCCACCTTCCGATAGCGCTGACTAAACAAGCCTGCTTTATTTTCTCGAATCGAGCTTATAAAGTCCAGTGTAAACTTCTCTGATGATATGTAGAGTACTTTTTTTGTGGGGTTGTATTGTCGAAACGCGTTTCCAATGGCATGCAACAGGTGGGTTTTACCCAGCCCAACGCCGCCATAAATCACCAGGGGGTTATACAGATTATTATCTTTTGAATTAACCACCGCTTCAGCGGCAGCTTTTGCAAATTGGTTATTGGGACCCTCAACGTAGTTATTAAAGGTAAATTGCTCGTTAAGGTTGGCATCCATCCCATTGTGTCTGATTACCGGTTCTTCCGGTTCAAAAAATGGCTCAGGTTGGTTCATTTCTTTGTGGTCTTCTAAAACAATAGAATATTCAACCCGCATGGGGCGACCACTGACTTCCGCCAAAGTGCTTAGAATGATGTCCCCATAATGGGTCTTCATCCAGTCATAGAAAAACTGATTGGGAACCTTAAGGGTTAATACATCCTGGTCTTCTGCCAGCTGTGTAATCGGTTGAAACCAAGTTTGAAAAGTTTGATTCGCGACCCGTGTTTCCAAGACTGACTTTACGTTTTCCCAAAGTGCTTGACTCAAAGCTTATCCTATCACATATACACAAGTTATCAACACTGCTCATAGCGGCTGGTTTTTGAGTGTCTTCGCCCTAAAGTAATCTATGTTTCGTCAGTGCAAATATCTTTTTCCTCCTATACCGAGAGTATGGTCTCCTTCTGGGCCCGTCTGGTTTTCGCCCCGCATCACCAGTTTCACCCCCTTAAAATCCGCGCCTTCTTTAGAATCGACTGACTCTATTCTATAGGTTTATCGCTGAATATTCACCTGATTTACCCTTATTATCGTGTCTTAAAAGAAAAGCACATAACTGTTTTGAAAAATTGATTTTACTGGTCTCTTTCTTATATTGGCGGGCTTTTAAAAACATGTTATTTATTGGAGTATTGATTTACAATGAAAAGAACCTATCAACCAAGTCGCCGCAAACGTCGCAATAAGCACGGTTTCCGCGCCCGCATGAAAACAAAAAATGGTCGTAAAGTACTGGCCCGCCGCCGCGCCAAGGGAAGAAAACGCCTCACCGTCTCCGGTTAAGCAAATCGACCGGACAGCTGTCGCAGGCTATCTCAAAGATGGTCGTCGATACACCTTACGTGGAATTACTTTGTACACAAAACCCACAGACATTTTGGAAGTGGGTTTTTTAATTCGTCGTAAAGCCGGAAACGCGGTTAATAGAAATAAAACCAGAAGATTGTTTCGAGGGATGCTATTGAATGCCCTCGCTACTTTCACGCCCGGTAGGGGCTATTTGTTTCTTTTTCATCGTTCTTTCTTTTCTGGAACCTCACTTACCGCATCAGTCTATCAACTTTTAGCCAAGTCGAGTCATGCTACTCAATAAGCTTTTTATTTTGATTGTGCGTTTCTATCAAATAGCTATCAGTCCTATGTTTCCTGATAGCTGTCGTTATTATCCCACTTGTTCACACTATGCTATAGAAGCATTCGAAAAATTACCTTGGTGGAAAGCCCTGCCAAAGTCTACCTGGAGAATCCTGCGCTGTAACCCTTACACAAAGGGTGGATTTGATCCGGTTATTAAAGAATAAGGATTTACAATCACTCATGACTGAACAAAACAGAACACTCATAGCAATCGCTTTGATGGGTCTTATACTGATGATTTTTTTCTCTGATTGGTATCAGGAAATAGTTTCTCCCGGAAGTACTACACCTAAACCATATATCGAATCTACCTTTACGACAACCACAGATTCTACATTTACTGAATCAGATATTGTTGAGCCAACCCCTGTTCTTTCCTCTATTCTTGCAGATTCCGCTATTGCTCCTGTTGAATCGTCTACACTGGTTATTGTTTCTACCCCCCACCTCGAACTACACTTTTCAAATAAAGGTGGCGGTACTCTTGAAAAAGCCTATCTAAATGATTACCTGACAAAGGATAGCTCTCGCGTCCAGCTCATTTCAGATTTGGCTGAGGGCCCGCTCGCTAACCAATTTATCGGTTATGATGTGGAAAACTTCAACACCAAAAATCTGCTTGCCAGCACCTCTCTTGGAAATCAAGAAACGTATGACTTTCCTGTGTTTGGTAAAGAAGCCTCTTTTTCCTTTGAGTTAACTCTTGGCTCTGGCGCTAAGCTCATCAGAACCTTCACTTTTTATCCGGATAGCTTTCATTTCGGACTTGAACAAGAATTGATCAATTTTGATCAGGTAAATGCAGGAAGATTTTTCGCAACCACCTGGTCTGGCGGTATCGCACCCACTGAAAAGAATCGCAAAGATGATTTATACTACACTGAAATGTACGCCCTCCTGGGAGATGATAGTAGTCCAACAGACTATTCTGCTGATTCAGATCGTGAAGTAGATGTCCAGACAGCTACGACTTCATGGGTAGGAACTCGGTCCAAATATTTTACGGCTATACTTATCCCTGAATCACCCGTATCCGAGTTTAAATCTGAGCGCTATCAGACGCCAGGTGAGGAAGCTTTTTCACAGAAGATTATTAATTTCGATGTAAGAAGTCCTTTTGATCGCCGCAGTGCATTTAGTGAATCTAATTTCCGTGTATATGTTGGTCCTCTTGATTATGACATTCTAAAACAATACAATCTGCGCTTTGAAGAGATGATGAACTGGGGCTGGTTTGGTCTGATCGGAAAGGGTGCACTCTGGGTATTCAAGGCTCTCTATCGCATAATACCTAATTACGGAATCGTTTTAATTATTTTTTCCGTTCTGGTTAAATTGCTTTTAGCGCCACTGACAAAAAAACAATTCACCTCAACCCAAAGTATGCAACAAGCCCAGCCACAAATCACCGCCCTTAAAGAAAAGCACAAGGACGATTCAAAGAAACTGAACGAAGAGACCATGAAGCTCTATAAAGAGCTTGGGGTCAATCCGCTTGGGGGTTGTTTACCTCTGGTTATCCAGATGCCTATTCTGATTGCTATGTTCAACCTGTTTAGAACAACCATCGAGTTACGTGGTGCTGCCTTTTATGGGTTAGAGTTTTGGATTTCTGATTTATCACTACCTGATACTGTTGGCACTTTCATGGGTTTCGATGTGAACCTGCTACCTGTTATAATGTCACTCACAATGATCCTGCAGCAGAAACTGATGACGCCAACAGCCAACGCGAACCCACAGATGAAGAACATGCCTTATATTATGACAGCCGTCTTCTTCTTTATGTTTTATACCTTCCCATCAGGGTTGAACCTTTATTACACCCTCTTTAATGTCATGTCCATTGCTCAACAAAAACTTACACCAAGCAAACCTTTACCGATTGCTGTTACTGCTGCAAAAATTAGCAGGCCTAAAAAGAAACGCAAAAAGTAACCCTCGGGGGTCTTTTGCTACCGTTTGACCAGGATACCATAGCTGCCATCTCAACACCGCCAGGTATCGGCGGTTTGGCTGTTGTGCGTCTTTCTGGTCCAGACGCGCTAGCTACACTCTCCCCCCTCTTTTCTGCCGGTGAAAGCCTAACACCCCGGTATGCCACTTACGGGACACTCATCCATCCTGACCTTGCTGTCGGTGAATTTGACGACTGTATCGTCACTTATTTTAAAGCTCCCCACTCTGCGACAGGTGAAGATCTCATTGAAATATCTATCCACGGGGGTGCATACTTACAACAGAAACTGATGGAAGTGCTCCTTTCTGCACCAAAAATCAGGGCTGCAGGTGCAGGAGAGTTCACCTTGCGTGCCTTTTTAAGCGGTCGTATTGATCTAAGCCGTGCAGAAGCAGTGGCTGACCTGATCCACGCAAAAGACTCTGCGGCCCACAAGAACGCTATACATCAGTTAGGTGGCAGTCTTCGTACGTTGGTCCAATCCATGTCAGAGGATCTTATTAAAACCCTGACTATTATTGAGGCTGAACTGGACTTCTCTGATCAAGAGATTGACCAAACCCCCCTTTCTGACCTTCTGGCACCACTGGTCAAGCTTTTGAAGACTACGGAAGACTTGCTTGAGACTTATTTTTATGGTCGACGTCTGGAAGAGGGTTTTCGGGTCCCTTTAATTGGAGCCCCCAATAGTGGCAAGTCCTCCCTGTTCAATCTTTTACTTGGCGAAGACCGAGCAATCGTAACCTCTCGCCCCGGCACAACCAGAGACACGATAGAGAAGACAATTATCGTCGCTGGTCATTCTGTCGTCTTAATTGACACTGCTGGACTCCGGAAAACCGACATTGAGGCAGAAATTTCTGGTGTCGACCGCAGTAAAGAGGAGATTGAGGCAGCCGATCTTGTGATTCTGGTTCACGCCCCCGACACCAAGAGCGCCTCTCTCGAAAAAGATATCAACACACCCCAAATTACTGTTTTTAATAAGATTGACACCATCACTACCACCCCTACAGGCAAAGATACTTACCTGTCATGTACAACGGGTGAAGGTCTTGACCAACTAAAACAACTCCTTTATGCACAAGTTATCAACATGGTTAACGCGGGTGTGGGTGGGGTTATTTTGAATTCCGAGCGTCATCGCGATGTTTTTAAAAGATTTAGCCTCCAGCTCTCTGCGGGGGTCGCTGCAATCAAGGGTGAGGTCGGCCCTGAGTATGTCGCATCAGATTTGAGGCTGGCCTTGGATATTCTCGGTGAAATCACGGGTAAGACTACCCCAGACGACATTCTCAATCAAATTTTTAGTGGTTTCTGTGTTGGAAAATAGCGCTAAACCAACTGTTTCACGTGAATCATACGATGTCATCGTCGTGGGTGGTGGACATGCCGGAATAGAGGCCGCCCTGGCAGCCAGCCGCATGGGTAAAGAGACCCTGCTTATTACTATGGAGATTCAGGCACTGGGTCGCGCCTCCTGTAATCCAGCAATTGGCGGTTTAGCTAAGGGCCATCTGGTTCGTGAAATTGATGCCCTCGGTGGTGAGATGGCAAAAGCCACCGACGCCACCGGTATCCAATTTAAGATGCTTAACCGCTCAAAGGGCAGGGCCGTTTGGTCCCCCCGGGCCCAGATAGACAAAATCGCCTATAGCGCCTACATGGTCGAGACCCTCTCAAGTCAACCTCTTCTAGATTTATATGAGGATGAAGCCGTTAGGGTCATTGCAAATCCAGACAAGACCGCCGTCACCGGTGTAAGTGTTCGCGGCGGAAAAGAATTCAACTGTCACTCACTCATTTTAACCAATGGCACCTTCTTAAATGGGCTTATACACATTGGTGACAAACAGTTCTCTGCCGGTCGAGTTGGTGAGCCTGCCAGTATTGGCATCACCGAATCTCTGGCTGAACTGGGTTTGGAAACTGGTCGCCTAAAAACAGGAACGCCACCCCGAATAAAGCGGGAAAGCGTTGATTTCTCCAAGACCACCCTACAAACGGGAGATGAAAACCCAGAACCCTTCTCTTTTTCAACAACAGACTTTTCACCCCCCAACGAAGCTTGCTATATCACAAACACCAACCCAGAGACACACACCATCATAAATCAGTCGATTGACCTTTCCCCTTTATTTTCCGGGGTCATTCAAGGTGTGGGTCCACGCTATTGCCCCTCTATTGAAGACAAGGTTGTGCGTTTTTCCGATAAATCTTCTCACCAACTGTTTTTAGAGCCTGAATGGTCCGATGCGGATCAGCTTTATGTGAACGGGTTTTCATCTTCACTACCAGAAGAAGTTCAGCTCGCCAGCTTGCGATCTGTGCCAGGCCTCGAAAAAGTGAAATTCATTCGACCAGGCTATGCCATTGAATATGATTATTTTCCCCCATCACAACTAAAGGCGAGCCTGGAAACAAAAAAGGTTAGCGGTTTATTTTTTGCTGGCCAGATCAACGGAACCTCTGGATATGAAGAGGCAGCTGGCCAAGGGTTGGTTGCTGGCATTAACGCCTGTCGCACAATTGACAACTCCCCCCCTTTCGTGCTGAAGCGAGACGAAGCGTATCTCGGAGTCCTTATTGATGACTTGATCACTAAAGATACAGATGAACCCTACCGCATGTTTACTTCCAGAGCTGAGCACCGCCTGTTGCTCCGTTACGACAATGCTCACTTTCGCCTAACGGTGAAAGGTTTTGATCTTGGCCTGGTTTCAAAAGATTTTTATGACGGCGTTAAAGAAGACCATCGACTTGCTCAGTTGGCTGAGGTTGAGTTTGAGGCCACCTACATCAAGCCCTCGCTCATTAATTCGACGGTCAAACCACAGATTCCCGTCACAGAAAGCCAATCCCTAAGCAATCTTCTGCGAAGACCGCATGTCCCCATTGAGTCAATCAAACCCCTGCTTCCCGATTGGGTCCAGAACTTAAAACCCTCCTTGCTCACACTCATCGCAACCAACACAAAATACAGGGGCTACATTGAGCGGGAAAAGCTTCAGGTAGAGCGTCTATCAAAACACCAAGAACTGGTTATCCCATCCGATATTGACTATATACCCATGAATGCCATTTCGTTCGAAGCCCGACAAAAGCTTCAGCGGATTCGACCTGAGACAATCGGACAGGCCTCTCGAATTAGCGGCGTCAGCCCTGCAGACGTTTCAATCTTACTCATCCTCATAAAAAAGCATGTTTCACGTGAAACAATCTGATTTACTGCTCATTACATCTCGGTTATACAAAAAGGCTGGCGCTTCTTTCGGTGGGGTTGAAACCGCTATACTTCCCTTTCTCTTCCATGCTGGTATAACCAAGGGGCCACAATTACTCATTCTGCCAGATAAGTCGTCGGCAGAAAGAGCGTTGAATGATCTTGTGGCATTAGACCAGCCCTCCGAGGTGTTGTTTGTGGGAAGTGACCGAGTAGATGGGATTGATACAGGACAATCGAGCCGGGCCTTAAGGTCGCTCCTGGAGGGCAGGCCTGCAATCTATGTAACGCAGGCGAAAGAATTGATGGGTGGAGTATCGGGAGAAGCGTTAATTGCGCTAGAGTTGACCTGTGGTCAGGATTATTCGATCAACACCCTAGAAAAGACCTTGGTTGAGTATGGCTTTGAAAGAGACGCTTTTGTTGTAGAGCCGGGCTATTTCGCGGTACGTGGTGGTGTCCTGGATGTTTTTCCGGGGGGCTACAATAAACCTCTTCGTCTGGATTTTTTCGGAAACAAACTTGAATCAATCAGTGAGTTTGATCCCTCATCTCAACGGTCTGGTGAAGAACTTGAGACGCTAACGGTCTATCCTGAAAACCCTTTTATTGAAACAACTGTCGACCCCCTGCTCAATTCAGTGCCAGACAATGTATCCTTTGTACAGTTTCGCCCCTTTATCGAAGATGTTGATTCTGCGACGGTTGCTTCGCTATTATCGGAAAACAGAAAAACAAAAGTTCGCTTCCTGTCACAGGGGAAAGCTGATAACTCAACCGTTCTAGATGTTGAGGTTCAACCGAACTTTCAAAGAAACCTGGATGCCTTCAGGGCCAGGTTGTCTCATTTGAATGAAGAGAATTATCGCGTTTTTATTTGTGCTGATAGTGGGATACAGTTGGATCGCCTGGGTGTTTTGTTTGAAGATTTTCGGTTTGAAACCGTTCGTCTTTCATTGTCTGCTGGATTTATTGATCACCAGAACAAGCTTGCCGTTTTAACCGATCACCAGATTTTTGGCCGTACCCGTAAGCGAAGCGTTATCCCCCGCGCTTTTCCCATAAAGCCGGTTACTCGGGTGGAGGCTTTTGAAGAGGGTGATATTGTGGTTCACCTGGACTACGGGATTGGTCGTTATCTCGGCATTGAACACATCTCTGTAAACAAAACAGCTCAGGAAGTACTCGCCTTAGAGTACCAAGCCCAAGATCGTATTTACGTCCCCGTAGAGAAAATGCATCGGGTTCACAAGTATGAATCACATGTGGAGGTGCCGCCAACACTGACCCGACTTAGAACGACAGACTGGGATCAGGTAAAGCTTAAAACCCGTAAGGCGGTTGACAATTATGCAAAGGAGCTGATGGAGCTTTACGCAAACCGTTTTGTGGTTGAAGGGTTCCGCTACAGTGCCGACAATGATTTTCAGAAGCGGATGGAAGCTTCCTTTATATATGATGAAACCACGGATCAGCTTCAGGCGGTTGAAGAAATTAAAAAGGATATGGAGTCGGCCTTCCCTATGGATCGTCTTTTGTGCGGAGATGTTGGGTTTGGTAAAACTGAAGTCGCCATGAGGGCCGTCTTTAAGGCGGTGAATGACTCAAAACAGGTTGGCATCCTTGTGCCCACAACCATTCTTGCCCAACAACATTACGAGACGTTCCTCGAACGTTTTTCTGAATTCCCTGTAAATATTGGGGTTCTCTCCCGGTTTAGAACACCCAAACAAATCAAAGAGACCTTGAAACAGCTTGAGTCAGGATCACTTGACGTGGTTATTGGTACCCATCGCATCCTATCACAAGATGTTGTTTTTAAACGCCTTGGTTTGCTTGTTGTTGATGAAGAACATCGCTTTGGCGTTAAAAACAAAGAGCGGGTCAAAGAAATCATGACTTCAGTCGATTCATTGTCCATGACGGCTACACCAATCCCCCGTACTTTACAGATGTCCCTCATGGGTGCCCGTGATATGTCCATGTTAAAAACACCGCCGAAAGAACGGCAACCAGTGGAAACCCTGGTTATGGATTTCAATGAGGAAAAGATTAAAGAAGCAGTCCTGCGTGAGGTAGACCGTGGTGGTCAAGTATTCTTTGTCCATAATAGAGTTGAGTCGATTGGGATTATGTTACAGAGATTACAAGCCCTGCTACCAGATGTACGCTTTGGGATGGGTCATGGTCAAATGAAACCACGAGATTTAGAGCGAGTCATGTTGGGGTTTTTCCATCGAGAGTTTGATGTGTTGCTATCAACGACCATTGTTGAGTCTGGCTTGGATATTCCAAACGCCAATACGCTTATCGTAAACCGGGCGGATGCCATGGGTTTATCGCAACTCTATCAATTGAGGGGTCGGGTAGGTCGATCTCACCGGAAAGCCTGGGCCTATTTTCTGGCTCCTGGTTTTAGGAAATTAAGCGTGAATGCGATCAAGCGCCTGAATGCCCTCGAGAGACATGCCCATTATGGTGGGGGATATGAGATCGCAATGCGCGATCTAGAGATACGAGGATCTGGGAATGTCTTTGGGACAGAGCAGAGTGGTCAAATTGCCAATATTGGATACCACCTCTATACTCAAATTCTGAAAGATACTTTAGAAACATTGAAAGAGGTTCAGGGAGAACAGGCCGTGGTCTTCCCACCCACAGAAACGACCATCGATCGGGATTTACAAATACCTGACACATTTATCGAAAACACGGCAGAGAGAATTGCCAGCTACCGCAGAATTGCTGAGGCCCAAACCGCCGAGGCTTTATATGGTTTACGGGGTGAGCTAAGAGAACGCTTTGGACGCCTGCCGAGCCAAACTCAAGATCTCGTTGATGGCGCATTAATCAAACGCCTTGGTCAATCTATTGGTCTTCGAAGTGTTGTGGTAAGGGGCGTTCGAGGACAAGGTGATTTTTTACCTGAACATGTGGAACAAGCAGGTGGCGAGATCATTAAAGGTCTGTCCAAAGCACTGGGAGAAACGGGCAAAAAAGTAGAAATAATGAACAATAAAACCCTAACATTTATCTTCAATCATGAAGGCCCAGACAGCCCCTTAAGTTCGCTTAGAATATTCTTGGAAAGCCTTGTGCGCCATTCTAAATTTTCCGACCGTAATGATAAAACATAAGTTTAATATAAACAAAAGGTTAATCAAATGAAATCACGTTTTACCTTACCGCTTCTTGTTGTCAGTATCCTCTTATTGCTGTTTGCTTGTTCAACAATGGAAAGCGACACCCTGGCAACCCTGGGTGATAAATCTATCACTTTAGACGAATTTACATCAATAAACCCAGCGGCTCGCTTTGCTGAAAAAGACAATGCTTACATTGATGGTAAGGTTGATGAGTTTGTTAGAAAAGCCCTTTTTACTCAGGTTGCTCTAGAGCGCGGTTTGGATAAAGGTGTTGAGATAAAAGATCGACGCGTAAAGGCTGAACGCAGACAAATGCTACAGTACGTCTATGACCGGGCTATTCTTGATGAAGTCATTACCGAAACCTACTTGCGTGAACTTTACGACCGCACAGGAACAGAACTGAAAGCGCGTCATATTTTGATCCAGTACAAAGGGAACGCCCTCTCCGAATCTGACAGAACCCAGGCTGATGCGCTGGCGTTAATGGGTCAGATAAAAAATCGTTTATCGAAGGGTGAATCATTCGAGGAGCTTGCTTCTGAATTTACTGAAGACCCCTCCGGGAAAACCAATGGCGGTGATCTTGGTTGGTTTAGCTGGGGAAAGATGGTGGGTCCTTTTCAGGATACTGCTTTTGCTTTGGAGCCCGGTGAGGTTTCAAATGTTGTAGAAACAACTTTTGGTTATCATATCATTAAGCTGGACGCAAAACGTGATGTCGCCAGGGGTCCTTTTGAAAGTGAAAAGTTGGCCTTAAAGCAACAGTCTCGTAAAGAAAAGGGTCAAGAATTAAACCGTCAGGCCAACGAATTTCTCGAAGGTCAAAAACAAAAGGCTGGTTTTGAATTAATCCCTGAAAACATTCATGAATTTTTTATGATTTTTGACAAGTCCTCCTTTAAGCAGGGTCCCATGGATGAGGTCTTTAAGAAACTCAATTACAAGACCCCCTTGTTTGAATTAAACGGTTATGAGCTCGGCGGTGACTGGATTATTGAAGAGTTAAAATCTCTCGATGATGGTCAAAAACCACGTTTCAAATCTGAAAATCAGTTAATGACTATCCTGGATCAACTGGTCACCCAAACCCTTATTGTTGATTTTGGCTTTAACAACAAATACAACGAAGAGCCTGCCTTCTCTGATAAAATCAATGACATGGTTGAGCGCTATGTTTATGATGCCTTTGTTAACCAGGAGATCAATAAAAACCTGGATCCGACTGATGAAGAATTGATGGGCTTTTATGAATCCAATAAATCAGAAAAATATATGGAAAAGAAAAAGGTCCAGGTCCGTGAGATTTTTGTAAAAGATAGTTTGCTTGCGATTGACTTGAAAAAACGCATCGATGCAGGTGAAGTCTTTGATGTCTTGGCTGGCCGATACACCGAACGTAAGGCGACCAAGGAAAAAAGAGGTGAACTCCCTGCTTTCCAAGAAGGCCGATATGGTCTTATGGGTAAAAAAGCGTTTACGTTGGAGCTTGGCCAGGTTGCTGGTCCAGTTAAGCTGGGGAATGGCTATTCCATTATCAAGTTAGAGAATGCTATTCCTGAAGGACCAAAACCCTATGCTAAGGTTAAGGGTCGTGTAAAAACTGAAATTATGGGTCAATTGCGAACGAATCGTACCAGTTCCGTTTATACTGAGCTCAAAAATGATCATCCTGTTAAAATTAATTATGCCGCAGTTCATGAATTCTATGCTGCTGCAAAGAGTAAATAAGCAAGGTCCAAAACATGTATAAGCTCTCTTACTTAATGGTGGCTCTGTTATTGATGGGGCTACTCTCGTGTTCAAATCAAAGTGATGAGGGCTTGATCGCAGAAGTTAACCATGAGAGCTTATCTCTGGATGAGCTGGTTCTCATGTTTCCTGGATTTATGGAATTGGATAGTCTCCAAAAATCACTTCTAGTTGAGAATTGGATTCGGGAAACATTGTTAGCCCAGGAAGCAGAGAAAAGTCTCATTCACCGAGATCCCATGTTTAACTATCGTGTAGAAACCTATCGCCGAAGACTTTTGGCTGATAAACAGTTGGATGCAGTCCTTAGAGATAAGGGTGGTGTAAATAGGAACGAGATTGACGCTTATTACCAAAACAACCTGGCCTCATTCAGGCGTCAGGGAAATGAGTTTTTTGGTTTTCATGTCTTACTCCCCACCAAAGATGAAGCCCGAGAATTAGAGCGGGCTATTGAAAAGGGAGATTTGGAAAAGAAGCAATCTTTGGTTGCGCTGCATCCAAAAGAAACCGGCCTTTTTAAAGTTGAAAATCTACTTCCTGAAGTAAAAGAATATCTCCTTAAGAAAAAACGGCCCGGAATCTTTGGCCCAATAAAATCAGACTTGGGTTATCACCTCGTGGAGGTAAAAACCTGGCATGATCGAGGATCTCTAAAAAGTTTGGATGAGGTTTGGGAAGAAATTGCTGCCCGCCTATCTATAAACCAGCAACGTCATATAGAGGGCCAACTGGTAGACAGTCTCAGAAAGTCCAGCAGTATTCTTTTTAATAAAAATACCCTCTATGGTAATTCATCAAAATTAGGTAATTAAAATGCGTCTTTCATATATCCTACTGTCATCGTTAATGGCACTTACTCTCTCAGCTCAACAACTTGTGGATGGGGTGGCCGCCATCGTTGGTGAGAAAGCAATTCTATATTCCGAGGTAGATCAAGTTACCCGCATTTTTGCCGAGCAGGCCCGTGTTTCATCCTATACTTCTCCTGAGGTTATTCAACAGTTGCGCTCACGTGCATTAGAGGAATTGCTAAACCAGCAGGTTCTCCTGGAATATGCCCGTCAAGAAACCATTCTTGTGGAAGACAGGACCGTGGAGATGCAGTTAGAGCAATCGCTTGAATCAATCAAAATGCAATACGGTAGCCTCAGAAAGGCCGCCGAAGCTTTTGGGGTTGATCATTATAAAATCAAATCTTATTACGAAGATCAAATCCGCAATAATCTTTTAGTAGAACAAGTCAAAATGGAGTTGTTTAGCGATATTAAGGTGAGTCGACGTGATGTTGAAGACTTTTACACCACCTGGAAAGATAGTTTTCCAGATAAAAATGCCCAGGTTGATTTTTCTATTCTTTCCATGTCCGTAACACCTGGTGATGGAAAAATGAAACAACTTTCAGATCAGTTACTTGGTTTAAAAAAGGATATTCTTTCAGGTAAAGTAACCTTTGAGGATGCCGCCAGAGAATATTCTAAAGATCCAGGATCGGCTGCAAACGGGGGTAGCTTGGGTATGGTTGGCCGCGGTGTCTTTGTAAAACCATTTGAAGAGGCGGCATATTCCCTGGAACCTGGTGAGTTGAGCGGAATAGTGGAGACCCAGTTTGGCTTACACCTTCTCAGGTTGGATGATAAAAAAGGTGATCAGGTCCAGATATCCCATATCTTATTGATGCCAGCTGCAGATGATGCCGACCGTGATCTCACCCGCAATACCTTAGAGGCTATTAGGGGACGTATGCTGGCACATGAGACCACTTTGTCAGAACAGGTAGAGGAACACTCCACTGACGACTATGTGCGCTCTAAAAAGGGCAGGATGGGCCTAACTGATGTTTCCATTCTTCCGCCTGATATGCATGAACTACTTTTAAATATTCCTTTTGAGAAATTGTCTATGCCAATCCTTAGTGGAGATCAATATCATTTGATTATGGTTCACGAAAGAGTACCTGGTGGTAAGGTCAACCTGTCCAACCACTGGTCTGAAGTTGAAGGCTTATCGCTGGAGTTCAAAAAGCGAGATCGTTATGATAATTGGATAAAAGACCAACGGGAACGGATGTATATCCAGATAAAATAGTTCTGTGACGTGTTATACCTGTCATAATTTCCTTTAGCGTGTGTTCTTCATCTTTATAGTTCTTCTCTAGTGACTTGCTGTTTTGCTTCGCTAAGACTGAAACCTATTCACTTCTACATAAATCGCCAAATAGTTAAGTTGCTCTGTGCGCATACGTCTTTTGAATGGTTTTTGTATCATCCCACTTGATTATTAATTTCTTATTTCTAATTAAAAATAGCTCCCTCCTGGTAATGCTCTTGCAGGGAATGAACAATGTGGATCTGTTGAAAGGTAGTTTCAAGATACATTTTACGAAATTATCTGTTCAAAAGCGAAGTCTGGGGCAAATTGAGGCTCAGGTGTACATTGGATTCGATATGCCCCCCCCCTTTTTTTAGAATGGTTTCCTATGTAAAATCCAGTTTTGGGCTTTTTTTTACAATGAGTGATAGCTAGGTATGGAAAATATAAGCAAAAAAGAGGGCTTTTAGGAGTTATCCACATCAAAATAGACGCTTTTTGATATATTATTTGTTGTTTTTTATATATTTAAGGTCTCCACTGGAAGTTATCCCCTGTATTAACATTTATGTTATCAACATTAGGTTCAAGGTCCAGCCTTAAATATTTTTTGTTTGTAAGCTATGCTCTAACCACCTCTACTCAACATCAATCAACATTATTCAATAAGATATAAACATAAATATGTTACTTTCTACTGTAGTTATGTAGTTGTTTTTTTTATATTTATTATAATACACTACTTAAGTTATCCACATATTCTGTTGAGCTAACTACTACTACTATATAATAAATATATAAAGATATTAGTTTATTACCGACTCAAGAGTTCGGTGGTTTTGACATGAAATACTCATTATAGTGTACTTATATGCACGTCTTTATGCGATTTAAGCGATTGGGTTGGATAAAAAGCGTTCTGATATCATGATTAGAATTAAGGTACTTTTTAGAATGTGATGTGGGTATCTATTTTAGCTGTTTCAGCATTTGTAGATAGAAAACCAAAAGAGTTAATGCAAACGGTGGTTAAAAGAGGTCAATTTTGTGAACTTTTAGCACCTATGTTTGGTTTTGTAAATAAAGAAGCTCAGTCACTATTATTAATAGGAATGTTCTCATTATTAGACGCAATCATAGATCTACCCATGGAGCGGGTTATTAATCAGGTCTCCATCAGTACCGATATAGCAGAAACCATTCTTGGAAATAAGACCCCTTACAGTGATGTGCTGAATCTTGCCATTGCTTTCGAAACAGGTGAATGGGGCAAAAGGAACTTCATTATCAAAAAACATAAATTGCTTGATAAAGAGATCATCGATTACCACATTCAGGCAATTGAGTGGGGAGATAACTTCGTAGATTAACCCCCCTCCTTCTTCTCATAAGTTCTAAAAAGCGATCGAAATAGCTCAAGTAACTCTTGTGCATTTAATGCAAGTGACTTGGTAATAGCACCACACAATCCTCGTCAGATATTATTTTAAAAACCAATTGATTGACACTGTCATGCGAGTACTTTGGTATTGCTTGATCAGTTAATACTGAGAGCGGTTTTTGACCTGTTCCACGTTTTTTCAGACCCTTAGAGGAGTCAATGTGAATTCGGACCTGCGCCAAAAGATTATCAAAGTTTTAACCATCATTATTACGATCTATCTCTTTCTCCTCAGTATCAAATTACTGGGACACAGCTTTAAGTTATTCGGAAAAGAATTTGCTGAAGCTATGTTACAAACGACCTCCAATCCGTTTACTGGTTTGATAATCGGAATTGTTGCAACCTCCTTAATTCAAAGTTCATCGACAACAACATCTATTGTTGTTGGACTTGTGGCTGGTGGAGTGATCAACCTTGAAAATTCAATTCCAATCATCATGGGAGCGAACATTGGAACTACGGTGACTAATACTCTTGTATCAATTGGACACATCGGTCACAAAGCAGAATTCAAGAGAGCTTTTGCTGCAGGTGTAGTCCATGATTTTTTTAATATCAGTGCAGTTATCGTCCTCTTTCCCCTTGAGCTGAAATTTCATTTTATTCAAAAGGTGGCTGTCTTTTTAAATGGAAAATTTGAAGGGGTTGGAGGCATGAATATGTTCAACCCCTTGAAAGCTATCTTAAATCCTGTAATCAGCGGAATAGACAATTTGATCATAGGTCTCCCGGCTAAAGAAATTGTACTAATGCTGTTCTCTATAGTGGGTATGTTTGTCGCATTGGGATTTTTGATTAAAATAATCCGCTCACTTGTGGTCAATAAAATAGAATTAATTATCAACAAATATTTGTTTAAAAATGATTTTATGGGAATGACCTGGGGCATGCTGATGACCTTTATTGTCCAAAGTAGCTCTGTAACAACATCCCTTATTGTTCCATTAGCCGGAGCAGGGATAGTCAAGTTGCGAAGAATTTTCCCTTACACAATGGGAGCCAATATTGGAACAACAGGAACAGCGTTGTTGGCCGCTCTGGCGACAGGGGTCCCGGAAGCTGTAACAGCCTCCTTTGCACATCTTACATTCAATGTATTTGGTATTATAATATTTTACCCATTGAAGTTTATTCCGATCAAAGCATCTGAATGGGTGAGTACCTACGTCGCCGAATCTAAAAAGAACCTTATTATATTTCTATTGGTGTATTCATTGATTTATGTTGTGCCAATATTATTTATCACCATACTTTAAAGAAGGACGAGCATTATGTGGAAAGAAATTAAACAGATATGGGCGATTGATAATCTATTAAGTGAAGCCTGGGACATGACCCACGAGGCTATCAAAATAGATGGAGAGATGTTTAACGATGCCGTGAGTACACTTTGGGGCGAAAATGAAAAGTCGGTTCAAAAACTTATCTATAAAAAAGATAAATTGATTAATAAATATGAGAGAGATATCCGACGAAAAGTTGTGACACATCTCTCTGTCCAGGGTAATGAAAGCATTGCAGCGGGTCTGGTTCTATCGACAGTTATTGTAGACGTAGAAAGAATTGGAGATTATATAAAGAACATCGTTGATTTAACAGAAATGCATCCAGGTAAACTTGATGCAGGACCCATGACGAACACCCTTAATTCAATCGAAACATCAATAAAAAAAATGTTTGACCAGGCCTCTGTTTGTATTGAAGAGGGTGATGAGGATTTAGCACTCGATATATACTCAGAAACTAAGGAGATTGGATTAACCTGTGATAAAAGTATAAGGTTACTGATTGGTACCAAAGAAGATCAGGAGATGACCTGTTCTAGTGTTGCGTTGTTTGCTTTGTACTTTAGATACTTAAAGAGAATAAATGCCCACCTTAGAAATATGATATCAAGCGTAATCAATCCGTATGATAGAATAGGCTTTAAACCAAAAAAGAAGAATGGGTAAGTAAAATGATACAAGTTCGTTTGGCCTCGGTAGAGGATGTTCAAAATATTGGGCGCTATAATGCCGCTATGGCCCTGGAGACAGAGGGCCTTACTCTGGATATGAAAAGACTTACAAAAGGCATTGAGGCGGTTTTTGAGGACCACAAAAAGGGTTTTTACTTGGTTGTTGAGGTAGATGGTACTGTTAGAGGCTCGTTAATGGTCACAAAAGAGTGGAGTGACTGGCGAAATGGCAAATTCTGGTGGATTCAGAGTGTGTTTGTTGAAAAATGCTCGAGAAATCAAGGCCTCTATAAGTCGATGTATAATTATTTGCTCAAAAAAGTACAAGATAGTGAGGATGTCGCTGGGATTCGGCTGTACGTGGAAAACGATAATCAAGTCGCCCAGGAAACATATAAGAATCTGGGGATGCACAAAACAAATTATAAACTATATGAGTTTTCAAATATAAAAATCGACTAGAAAAACGTTCTTTGGTAGGGAAAAGAGGATATATATCTTAAAGAAAGAAGGCCCTGAAAATTGTTGTGATATAAATTTAGTGGAATTAAGAACAGTAGAAGAGTGCAGAAAAACAATTTTTTCCTTGCAGCGCAGCTGATTGCAAGCACAAAACAGCCTTAATGGCGATGAGTTTCACAGGTATAGAGACTTTTCCTTGATAACGGGGGGTAAAGCGTAATCGATAAAGTGCCCGGAGGCTGGGAAATATATTTAGGTTTATTTAAGGAAAACAATCAACCGCCAAAAAAAAACAGTCTGGGATTATTAATATGCATACAATTTTAAGTTTTACTTTAGTACCCGTGAACAGTGGTGTATCATTATCCAAATATATTGCGATGTGTGTGGATATTGTCAGCTCAAGTGGCTTGGATTATGAAACGCACTCCAATGGTACTAATCTAGAGGGGTCTTGGGACGAGGTCTTTTCGGTGGTTGAGACGTGTCAAAAAAAAGTACACGAAATGGGGGCGGAAAGAATATTTACGACAATCCAACTCGGGACGCGGACAGATAGAGAACAGCGGATGAGTGAAAAAAGCGCCAGCGTAGCATCTAAAAGAAAAAACACCTCTTAATCACAAACACGGGTAATATTTCTGGGTGAAAGAAGCAGCAAAACGACTCGCCACTAATTGTGGATATCAACCATTTAATGAAAGCCTATAATTCAAAGAATTCAAATGACTTTACCCGGTAAAAGCACTCCTAGAATTATGCTAAGATTGAAGGGTGGGAGCAGACTCAAACAAAGAAGATCGTTAATTGAAGTAAATAATATTTTTTTCATAGAAATAGCCTAACTCGCTGAGTATCAATACAACCCATGGATTTTGGGACGGCGAAGATATTCCAACAATAGAGGTCCACCCGGTGAAACGATGGGAATCAAGTCCCTATCACAGTGCGCTAGAATTGCTGTATAATAATATATAGAAGGGGTTTCTTACCTCACCGGCGATGTCATCTTTTTGGACGCACGAAATTTATCCAGAAGTGGTCGAGGAGAACAGAAAACGGTACTAGAATTTGGATACATGAGCCAACATTTTCACCAAAACAAATGATTACAAGATTCAACCGATTCGAAATTCAACAAAGAGCCTGGGAGATGAGAATCGCCGCACCAAGATTAACGTCGTTTTTCAACAAAAGTAAATCATCTGAAAAGAAAGTCCGTCAGCCTGTGGCATTTGAAGAACAAGGAGTCTGCACATTATAAAAGTCCGAAGATTCACGAATATACGGAAACTGTTTTTGGTTAATCCTCTTTTTGTGATGTCCTGATGACCCGAAACCGATAAAGACTTCAAGGAAGTAGCAAAAGATAAATAATCAAACAGAAATGCTGTAAGTACTTGGGTATCAGTCTACCTCACAAACTCGACAGGTTAATAATAAACCCGCCGGGAGGTTAATAAGGACGGAAAGTATAGCGAGAAGGTGGATATTTAGCTTTAAGACGAATGATTGAGAAGAGCATTGATTAACCAGACCAGATAAATAAATTACAGAGATGTTTCAAAAACTACGCTCCCCAAAAAACAAGATTTTCTTGCTGGCTCTCCTGTTGCCACTTATTGGGATCAGTCAAATGTCAGGCATTCGTCTCCAACACCTCACAGCCACTGATGGATTGAGTACGTCAAGGATAAACACCATCTATCAGGACTCTAGAGGGTTTATGTGGTTTGGGACAAACGATGGACTAAATCGCATTGATGGTTGACCCTGACTTTTACTGGTGGTGTGTATAACATCAAAAAACCAGAGGTTAAAAAATACAGCCATGTCCGCTTTGAAGCGTCTTCAGAAGTTCGCACAGAAGACGAAATGAAGATATCCAGAAAGGTCTATGTTGGGCCAGCAGGTGGATCATTTATCGATGCATCTGACATTATCTTCTATGTCGCTGGAGATGGACATCATGCAGCCAAACTTGAAGAAGAAGTAGAATTCAACGGAACGATTTACGCCCTTTATGGTGAAGTGGAACTGAAGAAGAAGGTTTCCTTTACTGGAGCAATGTTGGGTGATGAAGTTGAAGTTGCCCAAATCGCTTCTGGGATACATGAGGCGGGTCATTATTCCGTTCACTTTACCCCAGAGAACTTGAGTAGTGGAACTTACCTTTATGTTCTAGACACAGGATCCTTCAGAGAAGTACATCGGATGGTTTATCTGAAGTAAACTTAGCTAACCTTGCGGTGGCTCTAAGCCTCCGCAAGGTTATAGCCTCAGGGACAAGCACAAGCACTACCCTTCCTTACAGGGAAAATAAACATGCCCCGGTTCTCTTAATGAGGATCGGGGTTGTTTTTTACCCCCCCCATTTTCTCGACAACATCAGGAACCCCAGACTTCAGTCTGGTGAAATAAAAAACCCGGCTATCACATCAACAGTGACAACCGGGATTAGGTATTATATTTTAACAGGTATTAAACAGAGCTTAATATATCATTGTAGGTCGAGCTCGGCCGCATGGCCTTCGCCAACATATCTGTTTCAGGTATAAAGTATCCACCAAGATCTACTGGATTACCCTGACTTGCCAAAAGCTCTTCAGCGATGAGAGTCTCATTGTCTGCAAGTTTTTTGGCAATGGTTTCGAACCGGGCCTTTAATTCGGCATCACTGTCTTGATTTGCCAAAGCCTGAGCCCAGTAAAGGGATAGATAGAATGAACTCCCGCGGTTATCCAGTTCGTTCACTTTTCGTGAAGGTGATTTGGCGTTTTCGAGATAAGTGCTAATTGCCTCATCAAGGGTCTTTGCCATAACGCTTGCTTTAGGATTGCCACTTTGATTGGCAACTTGTTCAAATGAGGGTACGAGGGCACAGTACTCTCCCAGAGAATCCCAGCGTAAGTGACCCTCTCTAATAAATTGTTGAACGTGTTTTGGTGCAGAACCACCAGCTCCTGTTTCAAACAAACCACCACCCTTCATGAGAGGGACGATGGAAAGCATACGGGCACTGGTGCCCAGCTCTAAAATAGGAAAGAGATCTGTGAGGTAATCTCGGAGAACATTCCCCGTGACAGAAATAGTGTCCTCTCCTTTTCGAATTCTTTCCAGAGAAAACTTGATCGCTTCAACAGGTTCCATGATCCGGATATCCAAACCACTGAGGTCATGATCTTTCAAGTACAGGTTTACTTTATTGATAATCTGAGCATCATGTCCACGTCTCTCATCCAGCCAGAATATAGCAGGAGAGCCACTGGCTTTTGCTCTGATCACAGCAAGTTTAACCCAATCCTGGATTGGCGCATCTTTGGCCTGACACATTCTAAAGATATCACTAGTTTCAACAATCTGTTCGAGTAGGGTTTCACCTGATGCATTTACGACCCGGACAGTTCCACCGGAGACCATTTCAAAAGTTTTATCATGAGAACCGTATTCTTCAGCCTTTTTAGCCATCAATCCAACATTGGAAACGCTACCCATGGTTGATGGGTCAAACTGTCCATGTAGCTGACAATCCTGAATCGTCTCCTGGTAGATGCCGGCATAACTACGATCTGGAATCATGGCAATCGTATCTTGAAGCTGGTCATTATTGTTCCACATTTTGCCACCATCACGGACCACGTTGGGCATGGAAGCATCAATGATCACATTGTTTGGAACATGAAGGTTGGTAATTCCTTTAGAGGAGTCAACCATGGCCAGAGCTGGCTGGTCTTTATAAATAGCAGTAATATCAGCTTTAATTTCGGCCTGTTTGTCTGCTGGTAAACGGTTCAGTTTATTTAAGACATCATCGAGGCCATTATTAATGTTGGCCCCAATCTTTTTGAGGTCTTCAGTATGCTTTTCCAGGGCGTCTTTATAAAAAACAGAAACAGCATGACCAAACATGATAGGGTCAGAAATTTTCATCATGGTTGCTTTTAAATGTAGGGAAAGGAGCACACCCTCAGTTTTTGCCTCTTCAATGGTTTTAGCATAAAAAGCTCTTAAAGCCTTAACATTCATAACGGATGTGTCAATCACCTCTCCAGGGATCAAGGAAAGTCCCTCTTTCAAGACTGCGACATCACCATCTGCATTGACATGTTCAATGCGCACATCCATTGCCTGAACAAGTGTGGTGGATTTTTCACTACCAAAGAAGTCTTTTTCTGTCATGTGGGCGACCCGGGTCTTTGAACCCGCCCTGGGCCAGTCTTTCATCATGCGATGGGGGTTTTTCTGAGCAAAACGTTTAACCGAAGATGCCGCCCGGCGATCAGAGTTTCCTTCACGTAACACAGGGTTTACAGCAGAACCAAGAACTTTGGCAAAACGAGCCTGTAACGACTGTTCAATAGCATTTTTAGGTTCTTCAGGATAATCAGGAATTGCATATCCCTTGTCCTGAAGCTCTTTGATGGCAGCCTGTAATTGTGGAATGGAAGCACTGATATTTGGCAACTTAATGATGTTTGCGTCAGCTGACTGGGTCAATTGGCCAAGTTCAGCAAGCGCATCATTTTGTTTCTGCTCAGCTTTAAGGTTGTCAGGAAAATGAGCGATAATCCGACCTGCTAAAGAGATATCGCGGGTTTCAATCTCAATCTCAGTACCCTTTGTAAAAGCTTGTACAACTGGAAGCAGTGCGTATGTGGCGAGTGCTGGAGCCTCGTCAATTTTTGTCCAAATAATTTTTGCCATAATAATCCCCTGGCCAGAAGCCGTTTATATTGTTGAACCAATACACAATCCCAAACAAAATTGAATCATGATTAATTGTCAAAAGTCTATCCTTCACCTCTTGGTCTTAAAACCCAGATTAAGAGTGGTCAGAAAGTAATTGGGAACCAAGAAATGCAAACCCAATTAAGGTGAGATAGGGTTATTTAATAGGAGTCCGATCTATAATCAGTAGTTTTGCAGAGCATCCGGCGATAGAATGCTTATACTCCAACGGAACTAATGAGGAAGTCTTAATGAAGTGTCCCTATTGTGCAGAAGAGATCCAGGCAGATGCTGTTTTATGTCGTTTTTGTTTTGCAGAAAAACACAACGGAAGGTGGAAGCTGTCGACCGCACATGCCCGTACCAAGGAGCTGATACACCCCTCTCGCTTTAACGTTCGGACAGCCGCTTTCTTTTTCTTTATTTCTGCCTTGTTTGAACTGACGTCTGTGACAGATCCAGCACCGCTATTTGGGGCAGACAGGGGCGGAATGGTGGCTCTGGTCTACCATTTGATCTTCATTGGTCTGTATGTTGGCATTGGTTTTGGGTTATGGGCTGCCAAGGAGTGGGGTTTTCGATTTTTACTGGGAGCAACTATCTTTTACAGCCTGGAAAGAATCCTTTATTTAATGGGGGGACAGGGTGCCACCCAGGTGCTTGAAACTTATGGCTCCTTTCTTGGACCAGAAGGTGAGGGTATGGTATCGATCGTAATGATCCTAATTACCTCAATATCAGTCCTTGGCTGGTGGGGTTTTGTAGCATACCTCTATTTCAAACGTGATTACTTTCAAGAAAGTGAAATTGGATATTAACAAAAAGTCGTTAATTCACCCAGATTTAGTTGAATACGGCTGGGATGAAGTCTGGGAATCAAACCTGCCTCAGCTTGATCTGTCCCAAGCTTTTCCAGCTCGTGTCATTTCGGAACACCGTGATCGCTATTGGGTACATTCAGAAACAAAAGATTACTCTGCCAGAGTATCGGGAAAGATCAAACATCAGGCAACCATGCCAGATGACTTTCCAGCTGTCGGTGACTGGGTGGTCATTAAGCCTCAGGGTGAGGAAAGTGGTGCTGTTATTCAAGCTATCTTGCCTCGACGAAGTAAGTTTTCACGAAAAACAGTAGGTAAGCGCACGGAAGAGCAAGTGATCGCTGCCAACCTGGATATGGTTTGGATCATATCCTCCTTCGACTTTGATTTGAATCCAGCGCGCCTGGAGCGATATATCACTTTGGTGGTAGAGAGTGGCGCGAAACCAGTGCTTTTATTAACCAAGGCAGACCTCTCAGAAACACCCCAGACTATTATTTCCGACTTGATGGTCCGGCTTGTTGATGTCCCCGTTTATGCGGTGAGTGTGGTTGAGCCACAAGGTATTGATGCCTTACGCCATTTTTTAGAAGAGGGAACCACCATTGCTTTGCTTGGGTCATCTGGAGTAGGGAAATCAACCCTCATCAACCATCTTGCCGGAAGTGATGTCATGCATACTGCCCCAGTACGGGAAAAAGATGGAAAAGGTCGCCATACCACGACCCACCGGGAATTGATATTACTTCCAGGTGGTGGATTATTATTGGACACACCGGGAATGCGAGAAATTCAACTTTGGGGCCCAGAAGAAGCCCTGGAAAAAGGGTTTGCCGATATTGAAAAAATTGCAGAGGGTTGCCGGTTTTCAGATTGCTCACATGGGGCAGAGCCAGGTTGTGCTGTCCACGAGGCACTGGAAAAGGGAAAAATTCCTCAAGATCGAATTGATAATTACAAAAAGCTAAGAGAAGAATTGGTACAGTTAGAGCGCAATCAGGAAGTTAGAACAGGTATTGCGAACAAGCAGCGTCGAAAAACATATACAAGAGAACCTCGCCATAAGTTCAAGGATTTATCATGAATAAAATTTCCAAACCAAAAGCAAAAAAAAATATCCCAGAGGGTGCGAAAGCACATCAGGAGCCTGCAAAAAAACAAAAACCTCGCTCCAAAAGGCACCAACCCCGAGGGTTGGATATTCTATATGAAGATGACCACATCATTGTAGTGGATAAAGCAAGTGGACTGCTCACCATGAGCAATTCAAAAGAGCGAGACCGTACAGCCTATTTTGCCTTAAATAATTATGTCCGCAAGGGTAACGCCAAATCACGGAAGCGCATCTTTATTGTCCATCGCCTCGATCGTGATACATCAGGTGTGTTGGTCTTTGCCAAGAGTGAAGTCAATAAGCGCTATTTACAGGATAAGTGGTCTGGTTTTTCAAAAAAGTATTATGCTGTCGTATATGGAAACCTGGAAAAGAAAGAGGGCGTTCTTTCTGCCTATCTTGCCGAGAATGTAGTCCACCGTATGTATGCAGTAGATGATCCCAAAAAGGGCAAGCTGGCTAAAACGGGATACAAAGTGATTAGGGAGTCAAAACACTACAGTTTGGTGGAAATTGACCTGCTTACCGGTCGAAAAAACCAGATTAGAGTTCATTTTGCTGACATTGGACATCCTGTAGCTGGTGATAAGGTTTATGGAGAATCGGAAAAAGGCGTGAAACGATTGACCCTTCATGCTGGTACGATGACTATTTTGCATCCTCAAACCAAACAGCAGGTCACCTTTGAAGCCCCGCTCCCCGTCTATTTTAATGCGCTTCTAAACAGGTAGTCACGTGCTCCTCCAAAACGGACTCTCAACAAATGACAACAATTCAGGCTAACTCACAGGTATAAATATGACAAACAATGATGTGATACGACGAATTCGGTACACTTTTGATTTTAGTGATTCCAAAATGGTTGAAATTTTCGCGCTTGCCGATAAAAAGGTTACTCGGGCAGAGATTAGTGATTGGCTGAAAAGAGAAGAAGATGAGGCCTATGTCGTTTGTTTCGATGATGAGCTTGCTGTTTTTCTGAATGGGATGATTGTCAGTATGCGTGGGGCAAAAGAAGGCCCTCCCCCAGCTATAGAAAGAACATTAAGTAATAATGTTATTCTGAAAAAAATCCAAATCGCGCTTAACCTTAAGGCAGACGATGTTCTCTCTATCTTAAATTTGGCCAATTTTAGCGTTAGCAAGTATGAGTTGAGCGCCTTCTTTCGGAAACCAGACCATAAACACTTTCGCCCCCTAAGAGATCAAATCCTACGCAACTTTCTAAAAGGCATGCAGCTTAAATACAGGGACCACTTGGAATAATACCAGAATCAGTTCCAAAGGCCTCTTTTAAGTTAGGATATGATTACCCTTCGAGATCCTCAGGGAGACTAAATTGTGTCTGTCTTTAAACTCAATACAAAAACCGTTGAAACGGTTTATTGGCTGATAACTGTATCAGTAACCCACGACTTAAGTCAAGGATTATTAATATCTTAACTAACATATAACCGTTTTAACGGTTTAACATAACTTTGTTAAATCATGACATTATGGACAGACAATAAATAGTGTGTCTTGCTTAGCCTGTCCTGAGTGTATCGAAGGGAAGTATGACACAGACCACGCAAATGGAACTGAAATTGGTATAATACCAACCGAGCGCTCTTTTTGTAAATTATAGATAACCCGAGCATCCTTTTAGGCGAATGTAATATCTCAGCAAAACGGGATCGATATACGCAGTGTCTTCATGGGGCCGAGGTACGAGGAAACTCGAAGGACAACATTCCCCTGCGTTTCCAACCATAGGCACACTTCAATCAAGCCTACCTCCCCCTTTTTTGAAAAAGAAAATTCACCTGCAGATTCCTGACAAACAGATACTAAACAAGCGCCACAATCAATAGAAACAAATAATAGCAACAGCATGTTTGTTCTTGCAATGGAAGATGACAAAAACTATCCTCTTTGCAAAACAAGAACAAGCCGATTTTTTTCTACAGGGGTGAACATGCTATTAAAACAACTCACAATAATTTTGGTATTAATTTCATTTTCGTTTGCCGACGAGATCGATCCACAAGCTGAAATCGGGATTGACGACAGCTTCCTGGGCGAACATGTTCCTCTCGATCTGATTTTCAATGATGAGGAAGGTAACCCGATTTCTTTGGCTGAAGCTGGCCAGGGCAGGCCAATTATTCTGGCTTTGGTCTATTATAATTGTACCTCTATTTGTAATCCTTTCCTGAATGCAATTGTGGACGTGATCAATCAATCACCCTCTGGTTTTCTACCTGGAGATAAATACAACGTGGTTACGGTCAGTTTCGATCCTAGCGAAGACCATGAAATTGCAGCTCTTAAAAAGCAATCATACTTCAACCTGTTTGAAGGAACCAAGGATATTCCAGAATCATCCTTCAGGTTTCTGACAGGGGATACGACCAGCATCCGCAAACTAACCGAATCAGTGGGCTTTCACTATACTGCTGATACGACAGGCGGATTTATGCATGCCTCATCCATTATTGTACTCTCACCCAGTGGTATTATCTCACGTTACATCCGCGGTCTCTATTTCTTACCTGTTGAATTGATGGTGTCAGTAACCAATGCCATGGAGGGAAAGTGGGCGCCGACTATCCGAAAAATTGTAAAGTTTTGTTTTGTCGAAGAACCAGAGGGTCGGGGATATTATTTTAACTTTCTCAAGGTTGCCGGGGTATTAATTCTGGGCTCAATCTTGATTACCGTTCTGGTGTTAACCCGCATGCTTCGCAAAAAAAACAGTCCCCATACCGAGTGAAAACAAGGAAGTCAAATAATGGAAACAACTCGAGGTAAAAGCTATCTACACAGCCATACCAGCTCACGCTGGACCAGTGGTTTTCTAAGCTGGATATTCTCCACAGACCATAAACGTATTGGTGTGATGTATGGTGTCACCATGTTCTCGTTCTTTTTCTTAGCTGTTTCTTTGGGTTTTTGGATCAAACTTCAAAAACTGTATCCAGCCTCCAGTGGTTGGGAGATGATTCCTCCCGAATGGTATGGATCCGTATTTACGCTACATGCTATAATTATGATATTTCTGTTCATTGTACCGGGAGCACCAGCCGTTCTCGGTAACTTTTTTCTGCCGCTGCAGATTGGTGCCAGGGACGTGGCTTTTCCAAGAATTAACCTACTATCATTCTGGCTATACTTGTTTGGTGCGATCATGGCTATCGTGGGAATCCTCCTCGGTGGCTCTGACACAGGCTGGACCTTTACGCCGCCCTATTCTGTGACCACAAAAACCATTTCCATGTTTGGAACCCAATTCGACTCCGTATCCTGGATGCTCACAGCGGCTTTTATCCTGGGCTGGGGCACTATTCTCACGGGTATCAATTTTATTGTGACCATACATCGGATGCGGGCAAAGGGGATGGGCTATTTTAGGATGCCCCTTTTTACCTGGTCTATCTACGCCACATCATGGCTCCAGGTTTTGGCCACACCCGTGGTCGGCATCACACTTTTGATGATTGTGATTGAGCGGATCATGCCAGTGGGCTTTTTTGACCCCTCAAAAGGTGGAGACCCAATTCTTTTTCAGCACCTGTTTTGGATTTACTCTCATCCCGCGGTGTATATCATGATTTTGCCCTCTATGGGACTTGTGAGTGAGATTATTCCAACCAACAGTCAGAAGCCGATCTTTGGCTATAAAAGTATCGCCGTTGCATCATGTAGTATTGCTGGTGTGGGCTACTTACTCTGGGCGCACCACATGTTTGCTACTGGAATGGCGACATTTGCTGCGATTTTATTCTCGTTTCTAACCTTTTTCGTTGCAATACCCACTGCAATCAAGGTGTTTAACTGGACTGCCACCTTATATAAAGCCTCCATTTCGTTAACGCCCCCCATGCTTTTTGCATTAGCTTTTATTTTTAACTTTAGTATTGGTGGTTTGACAGGGATGTTTTTGGGATCACTCTCAACGGATATCCACCTCCATGATACGGATTTTATTGTAGCGCATTTTCACTACACCATGTTTGGCGGAGCAGCTTTCGGCCTGATTGGTGGTATTTTTCATTATTTCCCAAAAATGTTTGGTAAGATGTACTCCATCAAATGGGCCAATCGAGCTTTTGGGTTTATGTTTATTGGATTTAATACGCTCTACTTCCCAATGTTCATTTTGGGCTTTTTAGGGATGCCCCGCCGTTATCATACCTATCCTGATATTCCGATTTATGTAACGCTCCAGCAGATATCAACCGTGGGATCCTGGATCCTGGTGACGGGAGTAACCCTGGTTCTGGGTGTTTGGATCCATGGCCTGTTAAGAGGTAAACGAAGCGCCCAAAAGAATATCTGGAACTCTTCAACCATTGAATGGCAAACAGCTTCACCCCCAACCCTGTATAATTTTGAAGAAGAAGTGGAGATAACCCGTCACCCCTATGATTATCAGGCATTTCGTGATGAAGTCAAAGCGGGCACTACGGCTGGAGCTGAGGATGAATGAGCAGTCAGTTTCAACAGAAATGGTACATCACCATGATGAAACGGGTACCAGATTAGGATTTTGGCTTTTTCTATATACCGAATTGTTTTTGTTTGCTGCCTTTTTTCTGATTTATGCCGTTTATCGTTCAAATCATTTAGAAGATTTTAAAATTGCAGCTGAAAGCCTGAATACAGGTATCGGAACACAAAACACGATCATTCTATTGGCCAGCAGCTTAACCATGGTGTTATCCCTGAATGCTTTGAAAAGTGGAAAGGTCAAACTGTCAAAAACTTTTTTGCTTTTCACTATTGGTTTAGGGACAGCATTTTTGATTATTAAAGGTTTTGAGTGGAATTCTAAATTTGGTCACCACTTATTTCTACAAACAGCTGGTGGCATTGCAGCGGGTGAGGGCTCACCCCTACTAACACCCGGTGCTGACATGCTACCCAATGGGCAGGTCCTTTTCTATGGTTTGTATTTTATTATGACCGGGACTCACGCATTACACATCATTATAGGCGGGATCTGGATGCTGGTTGTCTATCGCTGGATTGATAAGGGGTCGATAAACCCTGATAACCCTGGTGTTCTTGAGCGCTGTGGCCTTTACTGGCACATGGTCGATCTGATCTGGATTTTCCTGTTCCCGTTATATTATTTGGTCGCATAGAGGAGTTGATGATGAATACCCAAAGAGAAAACATAAGCTCCCGCATACCCATTATCATCTTTTCACTGTTGATTTTCTTAACCATCCTGACGGTTCTTTCATCAAATCTTGTTTTGGGAGATGCTGGCAGCGTGGTCTTGGCCATGTTTATCGCTTCAATTAAGGCCTCTTTAGTTCTTACGTTTTTCATGCATCTGAATCATGAACCCTTGATTTTTAAGTTGTTTTTGGGTGTGGCCTTCCTCACGCTACTCTCGATTTTTATCCTGACTTTTTCCGATTATTCATTTAGGGGGTTGGCATGAACGGAGTTGCCTCAGTCTTTGTCAGTGATGTTGACTTTACCTTTTGGCTGATCTTCACCATCTCGGCTATTTGTCTGGTGGGCATCACCGGATTTATGATATTCAGTATTATTCGTTATAATAAAAAGAACAACCCCATACCATCCAATATTGAAGGACATACAGGTCTTGAGATAGTCTGGACAATAATTCCGACCATTTTGGTTATGTTTATTTTCTATTTTGGGATGGAGGGTTTTCTCAAAATGCGAAATGTGCCCGAAGGCGCCATGGAAATTCAGGTGGATGCTGGGATGTGGTGGTGGAAGTTCACCTACCCCAACGGTTTAGAGCAAACGACGGCCCAGGGCTTAACCGTACCAATAGACACACCAATTTATCTTCCTCTACACTCCGTTGATGTAATCCATTCATTTTATGTGCCGGCTTTCCGGGTGAAGATGGACGTGGTTCCCAAAGCTAATGGTGAAGAATTGAACTATACCTGGTTTGCATCTGGACTGGTTGGTAGTTACGATATTTTTTGTGCTGAGTATTGTGGGTTAAATCATTCGCAGATGATAAGTCAGGTCCATGTCCTTCCACAAGCGGAGTATGAGGCATGGTTGGCCTCAGCTTTGGCCGAACAGGTGCTGGTGCAAACGGAGTCTCCCGGTGAAGCATTGCTCACATCAAAAGGTTGTTTCGCCTGTCACAGTAGGGATGGAAGCAAGTTGATCGGACCATCATTCAAGGGAATCTATGGAAAAACTGAAACGGTAGTGACAGATGGTGTAGAACATGATATCGTAGTGAATGAGGACTATCTGAAACGATCGATTCTGGAGCCAAGTACGGATATTGTCAAGGGCTACCAGCCATTAATGCCACCGCTGCCCATGACAGCGGATGAAGTCATGAAAATCATCGGATATATAAAAGAAATATCTGAATAATGACTGAAGCCATTACTTGTCAGCTAATTATCACAAGGCCTGGTAAAATACCAGCCTGAGTTGTCAGTATGATTAAACCTTACATCCAGCTCTTTCGCTTAAAGCCCATTGGCCTCATCCTTGCGATGGTTCTGTTTGCCCACCTCTATGCTCTAAGTGAAACAGGGTTAACATTTGAATGGGGAGCGGTCGTAGTCTTGCTTGGGACTACAGGTCTGGCAAATGCGGCTGCTTTTGCGCTGAATCAATACTATGAGCGTGATGCTGATGCAAAAATGGAGCGCACCCAAAATCGTCCCATTCCCGCAGGTCAAATTGCCCCAAGTATCGCACTGGTCTTAGGACTTACATTGTTTGGAACAGCTCTTCTGCTACAGGTTGTATTTATTAACCTAGCAACAGCCCAGGTGACTTTTCTGTGTGGTGGAATATATGTCTGGAGCTATACGCCCCTGAAATCGAGATCGAATATGAGCACCCTCGTTGGATCACTGCCTGGCGCTATTCTTCCATTAATTGGATGGTTTTCTGTGACTGAAGGATTGAATCTTATGATCCTGTGGATGTCTGTGATGATATTCTTATGGCAGATACCTCACACCTTTGTCATCTGTTTTAGATATAAGGATGAATACAAAAAGGCTGGGGGAAAACAGTTGCCCTTTGTGGCTGGTGAAAATGCTGCATTCCGTCAAAGTGTTTGGTATACAGTGATAAATATTCCCCTAATATTAACACCTGTGGTGTTTAAGGTTTCTGGGGAGGTGTATTTAGGTATAGCCTTTGTCTTTACGCTGCTTGCAATTGTGTTTGTAGTTTTATTTAGCAAGCATCGAAATAATAAATGGGCGCGTCAGTTTTTCTTTTATATGTTGAGCTATTTACCGGTGTTATTTATAGCGATGGCATTAGATCGAATCTGATAAAGCTTAATCCTTATTGTAGGATTAGCTTGCCTTAGACAGGAGAAGTAAAATCCTACCCAAAAACCCAAAAACCCATTAAACTCAATAACTCATCGGTTGTTTCGGCAAAGCTTAACGTCCTTACCATCATGAACTCACAAACCCAGAAACTCAATGAACTCAATGAACTCAAAAACTCAAAAACAAATACAAGCTGGAGTCGAAACTATAAACTTCTTTTTGTACTTTAACAGGCCATTAAGTTTGTTTCTTGAAAGAATAACAATATTGTCTGTTTCTTGGTTTGCAATGAGAATATATTTTTCATCTGGAGACAAACTAAAACTACGAGGGTTTTTACCCCCAGTTGATTTTTGCCCCAATAGTTTTAACGACCCGTCGGAAAAGCTGGTTTTAAATACAGCGATACTATCATATCCACGGTTTGCAACATATAGGAAAGCGCCATCTGCTGTCATTTTTATATGGGAGGGATGGTTTTCTCCAGAAAACGCAGGTGGCAAAGTAGAGAAGGACTCCCCCAGTAAATAATCCCCCGCTTCCGTTTTAGTAATAAGGGTTACCGTTGAGTTAAGTTCGTTGACAACATAGAACCATTTTTTATTGGGGTGGAAACATAAATGTCGTGGACCAGATCCAGGTACAAAGTTTAATGTTTGTTGTTCTAGAGGGGTTAGCTTGTTCTCTTTTTCGTCTATCCGAGAAAACCAGATTTGGTCGGTACCAAGATCTAAAGAGATGACCGTATCTGTTTCAGGTTCAAACCATGCGGAATGTGCATGTGGCGTTTCCTGTCGCTTATCGATACTACTTCCAGTGTGCTGTTGGAGATCAAGAATGTCAGAGAGACTATTGTCATCTTTGATTTGATGAAGAGCGACATTTCCACCAGTATAATTTGCTGTCAAAACCTTGCCGGTATCATTCACTGTTGTAAAACAGGGATGGGCTCCGCCAGATGATTTACGTCCAGAAAGCTGTAAGCCATTCTCTAAAACCGAATACGACTCCGTGATACCCTTGCCATGAGCAGTATCAATTTCGTTAACAGCCAATAAAATATTTTTGTCTGTTGATAATGTTATCCAGGATGGGTTTTCAGTTTTGGCAACAAGACCCATTTCTGAGATACTTCCATCAGAATGTAATAAGTATTTATAGATCCCTTCACTCGTTGCTTCAGTATAGGTCCCAACATAGAAAGTGTAAAGGTCGGTGGCGGGGTGTTCTTGTTCAAGGGCATTCAGGTTTGTCATTATTAGTTAAGACCTTATGGTGAATTTATTTTATGGGCACAGTGTAGTTAGGCGGGACCCTATTCAAAGCAGAACTTCAGAAGGAGAAAGTTATAGAGTGTGAAATGATTTTAGATCATTCCGTACTCATGAAGTTTCCAAAAACATTTCTCTGTAGCGTCAATATCCGCAAACGCATCGTGGGCCCCCTCAAAGTCAGCTCCAAATAGTTTGATATGTAATTCTGAAAGTTTTGGCCACTTGTATCCGTAAGGCCCCTGGATTTGACAATAGTCTGTTGATGATTTCATAGTGCACAACTTTGGTTTTGTCTCAAAATGGGTGCTCACATTATTTCGGATAAGTTCAGCCCCGATAATTTTTTCATCAAAAGCAATATTGTGAGCCACGATAAAATCTGCCTGGTCTACCAGCTTATTGAACTTGTTTAAGAGACTTGAAAGTTCAACGCCATCTTTCAATGCTCGTTCTGTGGAGATTCCATGAACCCGACTCGCCTCAAGGGGGATTGTAAACCCCTCTGGTTTGATGATAAAAGTACCCGTTTCAATTCTGTTGTTAGACTCATTGGAAAGAATCCAGGCTATCTGCACCAGGCGTGGCCAATTATTTAAGTCTGTTACAGGGGCTTTCCAGTTGAGCGGCAAGCCTGTTGTCTCCGTATCAAAGAATAGGTACATTGTTAACCCCCTTTAAAAATTATGTGATGATTTGTTTGCAAGTCATTATTCATTTATTAAACGTAAAAGTAAAACTCAGTTTTTGTTAAAGAAAAGAATAAGCGTAATAAAACTGATTTAGTCTTTGAGTAAAATATCGGGAAGACTAAAAGAATAACTCAAACCGTTTGAGTCATCTATTTCAATCGTACCAGAGAGTTGGTTTTTCACAACCGTTTGGATGATATGCATCCCCAGCGTATTCTGATTTGTGGTATTCAACCTTAAGCCAATCCCGTTATCACGGAGAACTAAGTGTAAGCCGTTTTCTCCAGTCTGTTTTGCGACGATTGAAATCAACCCAACCGCCCTATCTTTAAAAGCATATTTTAGGGCATTACTGAGTACTTCCGTAATCACAAGTCCCAAGGGAACAGCAAATTGAATATTAATGGGAACGGGCTCAATTTGGAGGTCAAGCTCGACTTCTGTTTCGTTACTGTTATAGAGTGCCAAAAGCCGATCAGTTAGGCTTGAAAGATACTGATCAAGTTTGATTTCATAAAGATTCTTAGAGCGATACAAAAGATCATGGACCATTGACATACTGTAGATACGATCACTCATTTCGCGGAAAACAGTTTCAGGTGACTGGAGGCCAAGTTTCCGCGCCTGCAAATCAAAAAGTCCAACGATCACCTGCATATTATTCTTAGTTCTGTGATAGACCTCTTTTAGCAACGCTTCCTTTTCCAGAAGCGAGGTTTTTAATTTTTCTTCAGCCACCTTGCGGGTCTGAATTTCTTTTTTAAGGCCTTGCTGTGTGTGGTTGAGTTGCTCGATTTTTTTCTCCAGCATCCGCACCAGAGATTCATTATGATCTTTTAGATAATCGCGTTCTTCTGGAAAGGGGATGACGCCAGCTCCCGCTTTAGAATCTCGTTCATCAAAAACTTCACCGAGAACCTTCAAAAGGATATCTGGTTCCTGGGGTTTAAGCAGATATCGATCCACCCCCAGGCTGAGTGCTAACTCTTCATCACGTTTGTCCAGGTAGGAAGCCGTATAAAAAATGAAAGCAGAGTCCTTTAATTCTTTATCAGTTTTAACCTTGTGGCACAATTCGAACCCATCCATAACGGGCATAAGAACATCGGCGACAATCATATCGGGTGGGCTTTTGTGAGCCTGAACGAGTGCTTCGGCACCATTCATGGCTGAAGCTACTTCATACCCATTACCCTTTAAAAGTGTGCTTAAGAGGTAGAGGTTTTCTTCCCGGTCATCAACCAGTAGAACTTTTTTCAAACTTATTCCCCCCCTAAATAGCTTTCTATCTCCGTAATAAAGGTATCAGGATCAATCGGCTTTTTGATGTAACCGTTGCAGCCAGCATCCAGAGCTTTTTCCTTATCCCCAGGCATGGCATAAGATGTGATGGCCACAATAGGGATGGTTTTTAGAGCATTGTCCTGTCTTAATTCTCGAGCCACGTCATATCCATTCATTTTAGGAAGTTGGATATCCAGAAGAATCAGGTCCGGGACCAATTTTTTTGCTAAATCAACACCATCCTGGCCATCAAAAGCCTGAAAGACTTGATGACCACTATTCTCCAAGAGAAAGGATGTCAGGTACATATTGTTTTCATTATCTTCGATAATTAGTGTGTTGATCTTCATCTCATTCAATTCCTAAATCAAGCGAAAGCTGTCCGCAGTTTGATTCGACTGAAACAGCTTAAAACCTTTAACTGTTCTCTTCAGAGGGTTTTTCTGAGTCTTCAGTTGTTTCAGTTGAAGTCTCAGGTGTCTCTGCGTCTGGATCGATATTTTTGTTCAAGCGCTTTAGACGTTTTTCTTCCCGTTTCTTTTTCTTGGCAAGGTCTTTTTGACGCTTCTCGTACTGATAATTAATTTTGGCCAATTTCTCATCCTTATTTTTTTTGTTGTTTACGTGATTATTTGAGCATTATACCGTATTGACTTTCAAGTGGCACATGCAACGTGTCGTATACTTCCCTATCGATACACTCAGGACAACCTTAGCCTCAGCAAGACACTCCAGATCGTCTCCCGGGGGTCTTCGAAGAGTATTACACCCCTTTTTTAGGGGGCATCGTGAACTGAAACGGGTATTAGTCTTCACTCGGCTCTTTTCCAAGATTAAAGGGAATCAATACCGAAAAGGTGCTGCCTTTCCCCTCAGTACTTTCCAAACCAATCGTTCCGCCCAATAATTCGGTTAGCCTTTTGCAAATCGCAAGACCCAACCCGGAGCCTTCTTTAACCCGGTTTAAGCCAGTATCAACTTGACGGAAGGTTTGAAAAACAAAGGATTGATTTTCTTCCTTTAGTCCAATGCCGGTATCAATCACCTCGATGGACAAAGCATCTGCTTTCCGAGAACAGACAACTTGAATGGAGCCTTCATCGGTAAACTTTATGGCATTATTAATCAGGTTAATCAAGACCTGCTCGAGTCGCCGTTTATCGCTGTGCAGCTCTGGCAAATCGGGCTCCAGATCATACTCAAGGGTCAAACCTTTCTTTTCAGCAAAGGGTCGCAATGAGCTAACCGTCATGATTAATAAAATATCAATCTTAAAGGCTTCTCCATGAACCTCAAGCCGCCCCGATTCGATTTTAGAAATATCCAGGACATCGTTGATCAAGTCCAGGAGGTGTGAAGAACTACCCTTAACCATGCTGAGTTGCTTTTTCTGCTCATCGTTCATGGGGCCAGCCATCTCTTGTAAGAGTATTCCAGTAAACCCAATAATTGAATTAAGGGGTGTTCTTAACTCATGGGACATGGAGGCTAGAAAAGCCGATTTGAGATGATCTGATTCCTCGGCCTTCAACTTAGCTGCTTCAAGTTCGGCAGTTCTTACGGCGACTAAATCTTCCAGGTGCTTTTCATGATTTGATATTTTTTCTAACATGGAATTGAAGCTATCTACAAGTGTACCAATTTCATCATGAGAGGTATGGGCAACGCGAAGGCTATAGTCGCGGGATTCTCTAATTTTACGGGCTGTTTGAGCTAAATCTTGGATGGATCTGGAGATGGGTTTCTGAACCTGGTAAGAAAGCAGTCCTGCCAGGAGTAGCCCAATTAAAAAAACCAGCAAGGCTTGTTGAAGATCTTTCGTGAGCTGTGCTCTCCGGTTACAGGTGTCAAGACGAAGCGCTATACTGCCAATCCCCAGGCTGTCTGAAAGAATTTCCTGAGTCAGAAAAAAGTGTTTTTCACTTGAGCCGCGAGTCGGGGCTGTTATGCCTTCAAAGTCATAGCCGGGGTGATGGGGGTGATCATATTTGGCAAAGAGGTTCCCATCCCGGTCATAGATGGCTGCATTGGTAATATCTGATTGAGTCGACAAAGAGCCTAAAACCTCACTGGCAGCATCATTATCAAAGAACTCAAGGGCTGCGACACTATTTGATCCTATGATCTCAGCCAGAGCTGACATGCGCCCAAAAGAGTTAACCTCAAACTGCCGGTATTGGCTGTAAAGATAGATTCCTACAAAAAACATCAGGACAAATAGGGTCGTAAAAAGCTGGATTGAGATAAGCTTAGTTTTAATGGATAGTGACTGAAACTTATTCATTGATCAGCATGTCCTCTTCACCCACCAATATGGCAAGCTTTAACAAGTGTGAACTTGCCGTCAGGTTGGCCTCTTTGAGAGCCTTCCTGTTAATTTCTAACTTAATTTTACCATCGCGCTTGATAAAGTTGACAGCTCCATCACTGGTGGCAAAGCCTAGGGATTCACCCACGATAAGAATGTTTTCGGGTGGAATATCAGGTTTTAGCTCATGGAAGGCAGCGGATCGTTCAACCGGGACAAACAGGATTTCACAGGACTCAAGTTCTTTAGCAGTAGAGACGCGTTCAATGTTGACGAGCTGGCCAACAGTTTTTCTCTCGCGAGACATTTGCTTCAAGGGGAGTAAAATATCATCAAGACCATATACACCAATGGTAAAAGCCTGTGCGGTATCCAGAGTGGTCCAGCCGATATATTTTGTAAAATTCATCAAAAAAACAGCCTTCATCCGAGTATCAGGATTGATATGAATTCTTTGGCCCTGGAATAAGATAAGGGGCAGCAACAGAATCATTAAGCTTCTGAAGAAGAGCGGTCTAAATAATTTATTGAGTTTCATTTTTATATTATTATAGGTTCCTTTGCACAGTTCAGAAACTTAACCACGAGAGAGAGTTTTCCTAAATAGAATCCAAGCACTGACACCGCATTTCACAATGGCCAGAACAATGAAAATACTTTTAGTTGCAACTTGAAAAGATTAAACCAGGCAACCACTTATATGTCTAGTAATAACATTGGAGCATTCATGGAAATAACCCGTCATTTTACTGCCACCACCTTCGTTGTTTTTCAAGATAAAACCCTTTTACACCTTCATCGCAGTCTCAAGATGTGGTTGCCGCCAGGAGGACATATTGATCGAGATGAGTTGCCCCATCTCGCTGCGATTCGCGAGGTTAAAGAGGAAACGGGGCTAGACGTTGAGCTCATCCAAGAGGAATTGATGATTCATTCCGACAACGCTCTGGAGCTTCCCAATCCACGACACATGCTCCTGGAAAACATCAATCCGTTCCACCAGCACATTGATATGATCTATTTTGCTCAAGCGAATTCCTTTGAGGTCACCCCGGAAGAAGGTGAAAGTTTGGAGCTTCGTTGGTTTTCTATCCAGGAATTGGAGGGCCGTGAAATTGAAAATGATATCAAGCTTCTGGGACAAGAAGCAATTGAATTAATTAAAAAGGCCCAGAAATAGACAACAGTGCCTGAATTAATCCCGATCAGGATAAATTTCAGATCGTTCTCATAAACCACAGCAGGAGGTAGGGTTAATGCTCTCATATCGTAAAAAGCTGGGCTATGCAGTTGGTGATTTGGGCATTTCGGTATCCTACTTCGCTGTTGGCTTTTTCTATATGTTTTATCTCACAGATATTGTAGGGCTTTCTGCATACTGGGCCGGACTGGCTGTCTTTATAGGGAAGCTTTGGGATGGCGTGAACGATCCACTGGTTGGCATTTTTAACGATCGTTTCACGACTAAACAGGGCCGGAAACGGGCTTTTGTCTTGTGGGGAGCGCTTCCTTTTGCGCTTAGCTTTATGTTCTTGTGGTTTATCCCAACCGAGGCATCTCAGCTTGTGAAATTTACTCTCGCAACCCTTAGCTTGTTGCTCTATGCCACCACCTATTCAATTGTGGTTGTCCCATATATGTCGCTTGTGCCTGTGCTATCAGAAGAATATGACGAACGAACCCAAATTACAGGCCTGCGGGCAATTCTGGCTACGGTAGGAACCATTATTGGAGGTGGTCTGGCCCTGTGGATTAGTTCTTTCGAGAATGAACTTTTAGGACTGCACAGTATGGCTTTAGGGTTTGGCTTGTTTACTGCCGCGAGCCTCTTGATTGCCGCTCAGAGTGTAAAAGGGTTAGAGTCAGGTCAATTTGAGCAAATCGTTCCTGTAAAATTGAGTTCCTATCTCTCGCTCATCAAAGATCAGAATGTTTTGCTTTTGATGGGACTCAAATTCTTAGGAGCCATTGGTACAGGCACACTATCAGCGAGTATTCCATATTATGCAGAACATGTTATGGGAGACCGGGGATTAAGTTCCAAAGACTTGGCAGCCTATGTAATCGCATCGGCCCTATTTGTTCCCGTATGGAGCAAAGCCACCAGGCATTTTGATAAACGCAGGCTACTGCTAATCTCAAACATGGGGTCAGCTGTCGTTTTGTATTACTTGGGATTTTACATCGTGGCAGGAAATCTAATGGGTTTTTATTTAACCTGCTTTGCGCTGGGTATCGTAATGTCGGCCTATCTGTTAATACCCTATTCCCTGTTACCTGATTTGGTGGACTTTTAGTCCAAAAGTATGGCATTGATCGTGAAAAATTTAATGCGATGAAAGCAACATTGACCCAGAGCTCTACCTGATGATTAACTCTATACGACATGCACTCATTTTTGCTCGTCTACGTTGGCGTTTCAAGCACTGGTCTGAAGCTCAAATTCAGCGTCATCAACAACGCCGCCTAAAAAAGCTATTGAAGTTTCTGAGTCAGAACTCAATCTACTATGGTGATCAACAGGAGGATACTTCCCCCATAAGGTTTAGCAGGTTACAACCCCTAAACAAAACCAGGCTTATGGATCAGTTTAATCAGATTAATACAGCAGGTCTTGATCTCGATGCCTTAATCCAATTTAAGGTAGATCAAGAGCAAAATGGCCTGGCCGAGCTCTTTGAGGGAAAACATTCCATCGGATTGTCATCGGGGACATCGGGAACATCGGGAAATCAAGGGTTGACCGTTTTATCTGCCAGAGAACGGCAGGATTATGGCCCCTTGATCATGGCTCGTACACACCTACCGAAGATTGGTGAACAATACCGGGTCCTGTTTGCACTTCGCGTTAACAATCCAGCGTTTATGGAAATCATGAACAAGAAGCTCTATTTGACTTATGTAAACTATACTCATAATCCAGAGCATTTAGTGCGGGTTATCAATGAAAAGCGTCTGAATGTTCTAGCCGGCCCCCCTTCTCTTTTACGAATTCTGGCAGATTACGTGAAGCAACTTGATCGGCCAACTAAAGCCATCATATCCTATGCAGAAGTTCTGACTCCTCAGACAAAGAAATTTCTAGAAGAAACCTATTCATCGCCCGTTTTACAAATTTACCAGGGGGCAGAAGGCTTTCTCGCGGGAACCTGTTCTGTCGGGAATTTACATTTGAACGAAGACACCACTTTGGTGGAACTATTTGATGTGGCAGAGCCTGATTCCAATATCAAAAGAGTGGTTATTACCGACCTGTATCGCACAACGCTACCCTTCATTCGTTATGAGCTCAATGACCTTATCGAAATTGACCCTGATGCATGTTCTTGCGGATCAAAATTTAGACGAATTAAACAAATTCATGGCCGGGCAGATGATTTGTTTGAGCTACAAGGGTTTAGTGGAGAAGTGAAGTTTCTTTTTCCTGATTATATCAGACGTTCAATTATACAGGCGTCGCCTGATATTCGGGAATACCAGGCCATTCAAAAGAATAGCTCAGACATTGAAATTAGACTGGTATTTAAGCCGGGTGCGCCTGAAAAAGAGATTAAAGCCAGGGTGATTCTAAATCTGGAACGTTGGATTGATAGAGTTGGAGCCGAGATGCCTGGAATCCATTTTTCTAAAACCGCCAGTTTTACCTATCCACAAAGCATAATGACTCCCCATAACCCAGATTATTATGAACAGTATTTTCACGAGAATAAATTCATGGTAAGCTCAAGAAGCTTGTCCCTTATTGTACGAAAAGAAAAGCTTCACTTGCCCGCCCTGTTGCTTCCCTGGATAAAAATACGACATTTCGATCCGGAAAAGCTTAAAACAGAAATTGAAACCTTTCATCAGCTTCAGGTAGCAGTCTTCAATGACAGAGAAGGATATGTACCCAGAACACTGGATCAGGATGAAGTCATGATCCGAGCATTACTGCCCCTTTTTGACCCGGAGCTGGTCGTTATTGCAGATAACCACAAGGGAAAGGCCGTGGGTATGCTGATCGCTTTGCCTGACCACTACCAGCAGGAGAAACCACCAACCCGAGCCAGGATCCTTTCAATTGGCATTCTACCGGGGTATCAGGCAAAGGGTGTGGGAACCATGTTGGTGCGAAACCTCGCCCAAACGTTGGTTAAAAAGGGATACCAAAGTGCTGAAGTATCCTGGGTTTTAAAGAACAACAAGCCTCCCCAGATACTCAGCCAGCTATTTGGAGCTGAAACCGGGCGGGAGTTTTGTTTGTATGGGAAACAGTTGTAATTGGCATAATACCAAAGGCATTTCAATTGTGTACATAGATTGTTCCTTAGCCACCAGGCTTCGTAAGGCTTCGCCCCGGCAGGCTAGATGAAACACCGATATTCATAGATAGAAAGGGAGTGTCTGTGGGGTGATTCTAATATAACTCTATTCGGTTCCAGTAAATCATATCCTTGAAAACATGTGTGCATCAGCCTGGTCGGCGTAGCTCTTTGAGCGAAGAGGGGTGGCAAAAATAGAGTTAATACCATGGACAATTTGGAACTGAAACAGGTTTAATTACCCCGACCTTAAACTAACCACCAAAAGATCGAAGCCTTAGCCCACTTTTCTTCGATTTCTAAAATCCCCCCGCTGAAGCGAGGGGCAATTGAAAAGCTACCGCAAAACCAATTGAACAATATCTCGCGAATGAAGGGCCGGGTGGTAGTGCAATGGGGAGCATGAAACATTGTGCACTTTATGAGACCGAACAGGTATAAATCAAGCACTGACAATTTTCACTCGGACCTGCATTAAACACAAATACCCTAACCCCCAAGCCCGTCCCCATCTATCTTGACAGCATGAATCAAGACCACACACAACATAATTTCAAGGCTTTCGTCTGGCATGCAACCTGGCTGGCTTTTACTTCGACTTTTACAGAAATCAATACTGTTCTCCCGGGGATGATCCTCCAGGTTGGCGGTAACCAAATACACGTAGGAATCTTAACGGCTATCATGGTTGGGGTTCCCATGTTGACCCAGTTGGTTTTCGCTGGGTTTCTTACACCAAAACCGCGCAAAAAACCATATTTGCTTCTGGGAATCTATTTAAGAGTGGGTGCTCTGGCCGGAGTGGCCTGGACCCTTTCAAGCTTTACAAATATTAACCCCATGTTTGTTATCTTTCTGGTTTATGGCTGGATGCTTATTTTTACCACATCAGGGGCTTTTGCTGGTGTTTCGTACACCGATATTTTAGGTAAAAGCATAGCAGGCAATACTCGAAAACGATTCTTTGTCGTGCGGCAGGTGCTTTCTAGTCTGGGGATTCTCATTTCAGCGTTGATTACCCGGGAGTTGCTGAAGCGATTTGAGTATCCAGAGAATTATCAAATTTTGTTTATGGCTGCCGCTGTTGCCCTCTTTATGGCTGCTTTAGGATTTGTAGCCCTCAGGGAAAAACCAATAACAAACCGTTTTGAAGGCAGTTCCTTTTTTGAAATCCTGAAGTTTATCCCAGGTTATCTTAGAGAAGATCCCAATCTGAGAAATTTCATCATCATGAATAACCTCACCGGTTTTGCCACCACCTTATTACCCTTCTATGTGGTGCTGGCGCGAGACACCTACTCCTTAGAATTATCTGATGTGGGAAATTTCTTGCTGGTTCAAATTGCCGGCATGATACTCTCCAACTTCCTGTGGTCAAAAGTGGTGAAGAAGCACCATTTCAAAGGTGTGTTGATGATCTGGATCCTGATTGGGGCAAGCCTACCAATCCTGGCCTTGATCTTTACTTCATTTGCCTCTGAGCCAGTTTTTCTAATCGTTTTCTTTTTGAGTGGTGCAGCGATGAGTGCGCGACGAATTGCTCAAGAAGGTGTGCTGATTGAAATATCAGAAAATGATAATCGCGCGCTTTATTCTGGAATTAATGGCGCCTTTAACTTGACCATTGCCATCTTCCCCCTCCTTTCAGGCTTTGTGATTGCCTGGGTGGGCTATACACCCGTATTTATTATAGGATCTGTGGCCATGTTGTCGGCGACAGTCTTTGTCCGCCGCCTAAAATGTCATAGTGTAGGGACCTAGCATGCTACGTCCCCACACCCCCACAATTACACATGTACATTTGTTAGAATATTGCACACCATCAAAAAAATCCGTGTAATCCGTGGTTGCACCAAAAAACAAGCGATGTCATGATTAAAAAAGCTGAAGCAGTTGTTTTAAAGACGCTAAACCACGGCGATACAAGCAAGATTATAACCCTTTATTCCCGCGAAGTGGGCCGGTTGAAGTTGATAGCCAAGGGGGTTCGGTCTCCCAAAAGCAAGGCTGCTGGTTTATTTCAACCCACGCGACACCTCCAGGTAATTTATTACTACAAACCGACATCTGAGCTTCAAATGTTTAAATCGGGCGAGCTAATTAATGGATTCTTTGGCCTGGAAGATGATTTTGACCGCCTAACACTGTCTCAGGTGGTTGTAGAACTTTTGGATCGCTCCATTGAAGACGAAGAGCCGCAGCCTCGTTTGTTTGAATTGTTGACCACCACATTATCTCAACTTAGTCACAGAGAAACCTCAGCTGCAGGGGCTTATTGGTTTTTTCATACTCATTTGTTACGAGAACTAGGTTTTCGCCCCCATGCCGGTCATTGTGTGATATGCAATGAACCGCTTGATGCTGGAGGATCTTTAGGACTAGGTAGCCCTCATCTTGAATGTGTGAAGTGTCATCAGCCAGGGCAGGATTCGATTTTCCTAACCGTCCCAACGCTTGAAGTTATTCAAAAGATTTTAACAGCTCAAAAGGGTGAATCGCCAAGTTATAAACTTAAAGCCAGTGACCGGCGTAATTTGTGGGACTTTCTCTGGCGATATACCTTCTACCATATCGAATCCACCAGGGGCATGCGATCCTTAAAGGTTTTACGGCAACTTTACGGCTAGAGATTGCTCTGATTATCATGCGGAGACGCAATGCTTTGCGTCTCTAGAGATCAATAAAAAAGACTATTTTTTTGCTTGAGAAGCCCCACCAAGCATGGTGGCAAGCCATTGGGTCTCTTCAAAACTGGATAGAGCAATTTTCATGGTCATGGTCAGTGGAACAGAGAGTATCATTCCAACAGGGCCTAAAACCCATCCCCAAAACAACAAAGAGAGAAAAACAATCAGGGTTGAGAGACCAAGACCTCTGCCCATCAGGCGTGGTTCCAAAAAACTACCGATAGAAAGGTTTACTGCGAGATAACCCAGGGCCACTGCAACAGCGGTCCAGGGTCCTAATTGAATCAGGGCTAGCAGGACAGCAGGAATGGCGGCCATAATGGATCCGATATTGGGGATATAGTTAAACATGAAGGTAACCAAACCCCAAAGCAGAGCATAATCTACCCCCCAAGCGGTGAGCCACAGGGATACGACGGTTCCTGTTCCTAAGCTGGTCCAGGTTTTAATCACCATGTAGCGATTAATGTTTTCCAGGAAGGCATTATAGCGCTCCAGTTGAGGAGAATCTGGAGGGATGGCAGCATCAATTTTTTTGTTGAAAGTAGCTGCCTCCAAGAGCATGAAAACGACGACCAAAAGAATCAAGAAGGTATCGCCAAGCAGGTTTCCCATCCCGGTTAACAGGCGGGAGGTGAGCCGCATGGCGGCACCTGGATCAATCAATTCCATAAAGGTTTGATCCACTATTTTGAGTCCTTTTGATTCAAGAAAGGCTAAAAACTCAGATGTTTTGACTTTTAGGCCTTCTTGATAGGCTGGTAATGAGCTGGAAAAATCTGTGAGTGAGGAGCCAACCAGTACCACCATCAGAAACCCAATGACAATGATGATAAAAATAATGACGAGAATAGCTGCCCAGGTTGGGATGCCCTTACTGCGCTGCCAGTTTAAAAGGGGTGAGACAATGATAGCGATAAATAGAGAGAGGAGTAAAGGAACAAGAATGTCTTGGGCTGCTCGCATGCCGGCGATAACAACCACAAATGCAGCCAGGCTTACCAGTAAAAGTTGAGCAGGATTAAAGCCAGCCGATATTTGTTGAGTTTCTTTTTTAAGAGTATTCATCCTGCGCTCAAGTTAGTCGGATATAACAAAATGAAAGAATGTTTTGAACGAGGAATACGATTGAAGTCTTCCCCAAGAAGGGACATCATTGAAAGGCAACCGTTTGATTGAATGGCACCTACACTCGGGCCTTTCTTCGAATAAAGCGATAAACAGAATAAGCGGATAGAGAGGCAGCGGCAATTGCTATCAAGGTGCCCGTTATCAGATTGAAGTATTGATAGGAAAAATGAGCGGTAAACGAATAAACCCCGACATTAATCATGGCGCTAAGCATAAGGGTTTTGGCAACGGACCGTGAGAATTCGACACCTCCCGTGCGATAGGTGATGAATAAGGTTGACATAAAAATCACAGGAAAGTTTGAAAAGATACCTCCAATGATTGGTCCAGTTAGACGGGTGATCAGAACAGCCATGGAGATGATTAACCCACTGACAACGCCCCGGGTAATTATCTGCTCAGCGGTGTAAGGCACGCGGATTCCACTGGTGTGAGGTATACTCATAACCTGGTTGGTCACAAAAAGACAAAAAACGAGAGATAGGCCCCAAATCCCCAGGGAAAGCCAAAAGCCATTCAGGCCGGAGATGATAAGAATCAGAATAATTACGAACCAAAAGAGCAGGGCAGAGACGAGCGCTTTTATTAAGCCATGTTTGACCAGGGCTAAATAAACCAAGATAAAAAACCCGTTAACCCCCATAACAAGTGGAATCATGATAGCGGCTTGAGATGCCGCCGCAGTCGATTGAGTCAGGCCAATAAAAAGGAGTGCCACAACAATTGTAGAAGGCAAGCCCCCAATAAAACCGCCTATTTTACTGCCAAAACGTTCTGCAATGACAGTCACAGAGGTGATCCAAATGGATCCAACAAGAAAGCTTAAAACAAGTTTAACAAGAAAGGTTTGATCCAGAATTTCCATGGTAACAGATTAAATCCAGTTTTCAGTGAAGTCAAACGAAGTAAGACGAGCGGAATCACAAAAGTGATGGAGGTTCAGTCAACCAGGTTTTGCGTCTGGGTGGGGTCTTTGAGGTACAGTGTATATATGTGTGTCTGTACTAGACGTTAAAGTCGGATTTATGTCGGACTCGCCCTAACGACAAGTCTAGTCCTCCCCCCGGGGAGGTCCTCCACAGGGGGGGCCAATGTCCAGCCAAACCCGAAGGCTGAGTTCATCGAAGCCTAGATTTGTTGCTTTGGGATTGACATTTCGGCTATACTCAATCGGCCAAACCACGCTCCCCCTTATGCCCCTTATACTGGGATCTTTTTAAAATAACTCAAAAGAACATCCGTGCTCATCTGGGAAGATCTGTGGCAAAAAATAAGTTTCTTCTTCCCCAATCCTCTTGAAGCGTTAATATCCCTCCAATGCTGCAATACATCATCAAACGCTTTGCCCAATTGGTGCCAGTGATTCTTGGCATCATTCTTCTGACGTTCATATTAATGTATATCGTCCCTGGCGATCCTGTTTTATCCATGGTTGGTGAGAGATATGATGAGGAAACATTAGAACGTTTGCGGGAACAATTCCACTTAAATGATCCTCTTTGGAAACAATTTGGTCACTATCTCTGGGGTTTGGCCCATGGAGATTTAGGGGTTTCATTTGTTTCCCAAAAGCCAGTAACTCAAATGATTATGGAGCGCTTTCCTGCCACCATGCTATTGGCTGTTGGCGCTATGACTGTCTCGATTTTTCTAGGAATAAGTGTGGGGATAATCTCAGCCATCAAACCTCACTCCTGGCTGGATCGTACCACTATGGGAATTGCCCTACTTGGCGTCTCTGCCCCTGTCTTCTGGGTTGGGTTGCTGCTGGTGATTGGCGCTCGTGCGGTGGGGTGGCCCTATCTAACGGGATATGGATGTTTACCGTACCTGGTTCTACCAGCTATTACATTGGGAACGCGTAGCGCAGCCTTTTTGGCGCGAGTGACCCGGGCCAATATGCTGGAGGTTCTCTCTCAGGATTATGTCCGGACCGCTAAGGCCAAAGGTCTTTCAAATTTTATGGTCGTTACCAAACATGCTTTAAAGAATACTCTCATACCAGTCATTACCATCATTGGTGTTGATTTTGGCTCCTATTTATCTGGTGCTGTGCTTACAGAATCTATTTTCAACTGGCCAGGAATTGGTCGTCTTGCTTTGAATGCCATTTTAAAGCGTGATTTTCCTGTCATTCAAGGTGCTGTGCTGGTTACGGCTCTGATTTTTGTGACTGCAAATTTCCTGGTGGATATTCTGTACGGTGTTATTGATCCTCGAATCCGGATTCAGAAGGATAAGTGATGACCCAAAAGCGAACGATCCAGGTTAGTCATTCTGAGTGTAACGATGGATCTCCAGCGTTGTGGCAGATTTTCTTGGTGACAGAGACTCTTGGTCAAGAATCAAGATTCTTCGCGTTGCCCAGAAAGACTATTTTAAAAAGAGTTCAGACCCAGATGAAAGTGTTACAAAACCATACTCTGCGCGCTTTGCGAACTCTGCGAGAGGTGCTTTTAAAAAACACCCAAAACGTAATCATACTGGAGTCTTTCCTTGCGCGGTAGTATTACCCAGGAAACCCTGCGTCAGTTACGTAAAAACAAAACCGCTCTGTTTGGTCTGTTTTTGGTTGTGTTGTTGGTTTTTGCCGGAGTGTTTGCGCCATGGGTGGCACCTTATGACCCTTATGATGTGGACCTGGATATCAGCTTGCAGGCGCCATCTAGTCAACATTGGCTGGGGACAGATGAAGAGGGACGCGATGTTTTATCCCGTATCATTTATGGTGCTCGTATCTCCCTCAAGGTGGGGGTTATCGCTAGTTCTATATCGCTCATGCTGGGAGCTATTTTAGGTCTGTTGGCTGGCTTTTTTAGAGGGTGGGTGGAAACTATCATTATGCGTTTTACAGATGTGATGTTTGGTTTTCCGGCACTTCTGTTTATGATCGGTATAACTGCGGCGGTTCCGCGGCCCAGCATAGAAGTTGCTATGCTGGCTATTGGGCTGGTTTCCTGGCCAGGCATGGCGCGAATCATGCGCGCTCAAGTGCTGACTATTGCCGAGCAAGAATATGTGACAGCTGCCTACTCTTTGGGCTATTCCAAGCGCCGGATAATCCTCAGACATGTCCTGCCCAATAGTCTCGCACCTGTCATTGTTGCTTTTACTATGAGCATCGCTGGAGCGGTTATGGCAGAAGCTTCTTTATCCTTCATTGGTTTAGGTGCGCAACCGCCAGAACCCAGCTGGGGCTCCATGATTGCTTTTGGCCGGATGCATCTCCGGGGGGAATGGTGGATATCTGTTTTTCCTGGTCTGGCAGTAGCCGTCATGGTGATCGGATTCAATCTCTTTGGCGAAGGCCTCCGGGACGCCCTCGATCCCACCATGCGGAGTAAAACAATTAAAAATTAAAAGTGAAAAATTAAAAATTACCCCCAACCCCAGCCACCATCGGTGGCAAATACAGTAAACCCCCAAACCATCAACCAACCCCCAGCATTCCACGGGGTGCAATAAAAGTTCTGATCCAACACCTCTACGCTTAAATTCCCCCACCTAACCTAACCCGTCACAGAAAAAGCAGAACCAGGAGCAAAAATGGCGAATACCTATACGCGTATCTATCTCCACGTAGTCATCAGGGTAAAAAGAAACTTCCCGATGATCAAAAGCAGTTTCGAGGATGAACTCTACGCCTAAATCGGAGGCGTTATCAAAAACCAGGGACATATCCCTTTCCAAATAAACGGGATGGCAGACCATGTTCATATCTTATTTGCCCAAAAACCAACCAGTACATTATCAGACCTTATGCGAGAAGTTAAATCGGAGTCTTCCAGAATGATCAACGAGAAGGGATGGCTTCCCAGGCGATTCAGGTGGCAGGTTGGTTTTGGAGCATTCTCATGTGATCATCATAGTGTGGATGTGGTGGCCAGGTATATCGAGCGTCTGAAAGAACATCACGCAAGAGGCTCATCGTACAGAGAAGAGTATCAAAAGTTTCTCGATGATTACGAGGTGGATTGGGATGAGCGGTATGTTGAGGATTAGGGTTTTTATCACGCTACTCTGTAGCGTGGGTGGTTTGCGCAGGTTTTTGGGTTTAGATTGTTTGCTTCCGCTGGAGGCAGTGGTTTTGTTTGGAGACAGAAGCACCATTAGTGGCAGACTCCCTACCAACAATCTCGAGCATACCCCCACAAAAATACTTGTCATAGATAGGGACTGATTGTATCATGTTTGATATTAATTGCGGGGAGGAAACAAAGGAAAATCAGCTTCGCTGATAATCATAGATACTTCCGCATAAACCCAATAAAGTCAAATTAAAAAAAAGGGATAAATCTTGGCTCAGATATTCCCCAAATGGACGAACAAAGCACCTTTATATGTGTTGGTTGGTTTAGTTGTTACCTTAGCTCTTGTTGGTTACCTGTTCGACTACTATGCCTCTCCCATGTACACTGATGTTGGTTACCGTCCCAATCAACCTGTTCCCTACAGCCATAAAGTGCATGCAGGGGACCTTGGTTTAGATTGTCGTTTTTGTCATACCGGCGTGGAGACTTCTCCCGTTGCTGGTTTGCCTCCAACCCAAACCTGTATGAACTGTCATAACATGATCAAGGCAGATAGTGAAAACCTGACCCTCATTCAAGAAAGCTTTAAGAGCGGATATCCCATGCAGTGGGTGCGGGTTCATAAATCTCCTGACTATGTCTATTTTGACCATTCAGCACACATCACTGCCGGTGTAGGTTGTGCCAGCTGTCACGGAAGAATAGATGAAATGGAAGTCGTCTCTCAGGACCAGCCTCTAAGTATGGGCTGGTGTTTAACCTGTCATCGCAATCCCGATGATCACTTGCGACCAGCCAGTGAGGTTACCAATATGGACTGGACCCCGCCAGCCAATCAGGCCGAGTTTGCTGCCAGCCAAAAGCAGCAGCTAGATATTAAAGCTCCCATTACAGACTGTACAGGATGTCACCGATGAGTAATACAAACAAACCAAGTGCCCAGGGAAAAGCCTACTGGCGCAGTCTGGATCATCTGGCTGAGACTCCTGAATTTAAGGAGCTGGCCCAGCGTGAATTTCCAGAAGGTGCTTCTGAGCTAACCAACCCTGTTTCACGTAGAAAATTTTTAACCCTGATGGGCGCCTCCATGGCCCTGGCAGGTTTAACCAGTTGTCGCCGTCCCGTAGAAAAGATTATTCCCTATGTGATTAAACCGGAAGAAATCATTCCAGGTAAACCACAGTACTATGCGACCAATATGCCTTTTGGAACCGAGTTCTTTGGGTTGTTGGTTGAGAGTCATGAGGGTCGGCCAACAAAGATTGAAGGTAATAAGAATCATCCAGCAACAGGCGGCTCCTCCAATGTCTTTATGCAGGCTGAGATGCTCAACCTCTACGATCCAGATCGTTCTCAAGTTGTTTTGAGGGATGGAAAAAATTCAAAATGGAAGAACTACCGAATCGCCTGGAAATTAGAAGCGGATAAGTATGCTGATAATGGTGGTGAGGGATTAGCCATCCTTTCGGAAAGCTTTAGTTCTCCATCCATGATGCGTCTTGCCAAATCATTTGCTGAGAAATACCCCAAGGCACAATGGGTCACTTATGACAGTGTCAGTGACGAAAATATCTACAATGGTCTCAATGCTGCGACTGGCAAGACGGCTCGTCCTAATTATGATTTTACTGCTGCGAATGTTGTTTTATCGCTGGATGCTGATTTTCTGCAAATGGACAGCAACGATATTCAATATTCAAGAGACTTTACATCCCGCAGAAAGGTTCGTTCTGAAAATGACAGCATGAACCGTCTCTATGTAGTAGAAGGAGCCTACTCTATTACAGGTGGTATGGCTGATCATCGTCTCCGGGTTCAAAGTAGCCAGGTCGGTATGTTTGCCGCTGCACTAGCAGCCGAGCTCAGTACTCTGGGGCTAAACTTAAGTGCCCCACGTGTAGAATCAGAATTTGACAAAAAGTGGCTCAAAGCAGTTGCTGCAGACCTGATCGCCAACCAGGGAGAATCTCTTGTCTTAGCTGGTCGTCGTCAACCTGCTGAAGTACATACCTTGATAGCTTTAATCAATGATGCTCTGGCAAATACAAATAAAACGGTAAGCTATAGTTTCAATCCTGATTCACGGGGTTCTAACCTTAAATCATTTATTGAGTTGAGTAATTCTATGAATAAGGGCGAGGTCAGTGCACTCGTCATTTTGGGTGGCAATCCAATGTATCAAGCTCCAGCTGATGTTAATTTTGCAGCAGGCCTGGCCAAGGTTGGATTCTCCGTTCACTTGAGTTCTCATGTGGACGAAACCTCATCTAAAACAAACTGGCACATTCCCAGAGCACACTTTCTTGAGAGTTGGGGAGATGTCTGTGGTTATGGTGGTTCAGGAATCATTCAACCTTTGATTGCGCCATTGTTTGATGGTAAAAACACCATTGATGTTTTGGCTGACATGCTCTCTGATGAAGAGGTGTGGGCTTATGCTGTTGTCCGGGAAACCTGGTCTGAAATTCTCACAGAAGACAATTTTGATAAAGCCTGGCGAAAAGTGGTTCATGATGGCTTTACATCAGTGAATCGTGAAACACCAGTAGCCTTTGATAATAATAGAGCACAAGGTGTGGTGACCATGAGTAATTATGGTGCTCCTATAGCCTCGCTTGATAATATGGAAGTTTTGTTTACAGCATCCTTCACCAACTATGATGGACGTTATGCCAACAATGGCTGGATGCAAGAGTTGCCCGATTCCATTACTAAGGTGACTTGGGATAACGTGGCCCTGATGAGTATTAATACAGCTCATGAGCTAGGTGTTAAAAACGAAGATCGCATCAAGATTAGTCGAGATGGAAAAGATCTGATCCTCCCCGTTTGGCTGCTTCCTGGTCTGGCTGAGAACACCATCGTTCTGGAGCTGGGTTATGGTCGAAATATCGGTCGCGTTTCCACTGGTGTTGGTTCAGATGTAAACATCTTCCGCAAAACAGACGCCATGAGTATTGCCACAGGATTCACGGCAACCAAGGTTTCTGGAACACATCTTTTAGCCTGTGTCCAGGATCATCATGGGTTGGATGCTGAAGAATTGGCAGCTGATGCTATCCAGAAAAGACTGCCCACCATCGTGCGGGAAAGTTCACTGGATGACTATCAAAAAGACCCTGAATTTGCCATGGCCTTTGCTGAAAAAGAAGAGCTTAAATCCATGTGGGTTGAGCACGACTATAGCGAGGGTGTCCAATGGGGAATGGCAATTGACCTGACCAGTTGTACAGGCTGTAGCGCTTGTACCATTGCCTGTCAGAGTGAAAATAATATTCCGATCATCGGTAAGGAAGAGGTCAGTAATGGCCGTGACATGAGCTGGATTCGACTGGATCGCTACTTTAGTGGTGATGTTGATGATCCGGAAATGGTCTTCCAACCAGTTGCTTGTCAGCATTGTGAGATGGCTCCCTGTGAAGGTGTTTGTCCTGTGGCAGCCACCACCCATAGCGAAGATGGCTTGAACGAGATGGCTTATAATCGCTGTATCGGTACGCGTTACTGTTCAAATAACTGTCCTTATAAAGTTCGACGATTCAATTTCTTCAACCACACCAAGGATCTGCCTGAGATTGTCCAAATGGCCATGAATCCTGATGTGACTATCCGTTTCCGCGGAGTAATGGAGAAATGTACTTTTTGTGTCCAACGCATTAATGTTGCTAAGATCGATGCTAAGAATGAAGGTCGTGAATTAGCTGAAGGTGATGTGGTTGTTGCTTGTCAACAAGCCTGTCCCACAGATGCGATTGCTTTTGGGAATATTAATGATCCCAATAGTGAGGTTACTAAAGTTAAAGCACAGAATCGTGACTATGCCCTACTGGGCGAGTTGAACTTGCAACCACGAACCAGCTATGGTGCCAAGCTACGGAATCTGAATCCTGCTTTGATCAGTGAGACTCCCACGCATGATAGCCACGCCTAGTGTGATTGAAATGACGAATGGAACTTTAACGTGAGCAGATTAAAAAAACATCCTGAGAGAGATCCCGGAGCTAATGAAGCTGTCGGAGGTGATGAGCTACTGGTTACTGGTGGTCATGACTTTACGAGCTTAACAAACAAAGTAAGTGGGATCGTAGAAAATAAACCACCGTCACAATGGTGGCTGGTATTTACCATGGCTGTTTCCGGCATGATGCTGTTGCTTGGTGCAATTGGCTGGTTGGTTTGGGAAGGGACTGGTATTTGGGGATTAAATAATCCTGTAGGTTGGGGCTGGGCCATCGTAAATTTTGTGTTCTGGGTCGGTATCGGTCATGCGGGAACCTTAATCTCAGCTATTCTGTTCCTCTTACGACAGCAATGGCGAACCGCTATTAACCGTTTTGCTGAAGCAATGACCATTTTTGCCGTAATTACAGCCCTGGTTTTTCCTGGAATTCATATAGGTCGAGTTTGGCTGGCTTATTATATGTTTCCTATCCCCAATCAGATGTTGATCTGGCCCAACTTTAGAAGTCCCCTGCTTTGGGATATCTTCGCTGTTGGAACCTATTTCACAGTATCAACTCTCTTTTGGTATGTGGGTCTCATTCCTGACCTGGCAACCCTGAGAGATAGGGCTACCAAAACCCGTAAAAAAGTTCTCGGTTTTTTTGCCATGGGCTGGACAGGCGGAAACCGTCAGTGGCAACATTATGAAAAAGCTTACCTCATGCTGGCCGGCTTAGCCACACCTCTTGTACTTTCTGTGCACTCAGTTGTAGCGACTGACTTTGCAACCAGTATGGTTCCGGGCTGGCACACCACCATCTTTCCACCATATTTTGTGGCGGGCGCCGTATTTTCCGGATTTGGAATGGTAATGACCCTGGCTTTGATTGCCCGTAAGATCTATGGTCTGGAAGATATCATTACGGTCAACCATCTTGAGAAAATGAATAAGATTATTCTGGTTACAGGTTCCATGGTGGGTTACGCCTACATGACAGAGTTTTTTATCGCCTGGTACTCCCAGAATGACTTTGAGGTCTTTGCCTTTATCAATCGTGCGTTTGGACCTTATGCGTGGGCCTACTGGATTATGTTTCTGTGTAATGTGATCACCCCTCAGATTTTCTGGTTCAAGAAACTACGGCGTAGTATTCCCGTGATGTTTGTCGCGTCCATTTTTGTTAATATTGGTATGTGGTTCGAGCGCTTTGTAATTACGGTGACCTCTCTGTCTCGTGATTACCTTCCTTCCTCCTGGGATTACTTTTCTCCCAGTATCTGGGATATATTAACTTTTGTGGGGAGTTTTGGACTTTTCTTCACTTTCTTCCTGCTCTTCTTGAGATTCCTGCCAATGGTAGCCCTCTCCGAAGTAAAGGGTGTTTTGCCGGAAGCTGATCCTCATCATTATCATCATAAAGAAGGAGGTGCCAAATGAATCAAACATTAGGTGTCCTCGCCCGTTTTGCGAATCCGGCTGAATTGATTGAAGCCGCAAAAAAAGTTCGTGATGCGGGATTTGAAAAATTTGACTGTCATTCACCTTTCCCTATCCATGGAATGGATGATGCCATGGGCTTGAAAAGATCCATCCTGGGCTATATCGTAGGTGGTATGACTATTACAGGAGCCACGCTTGGAATGGCGCTCCAGTATTGGATTGCAGCCGTTGATTATCCACTGGTGATTTCTGGAAAACCCTTCTTTAGCTGGCAGGCATTTATCATTGTTACATTTGCATTGTTTGTGTTGTTTGGTGCGTTTGGTGCTGTTTTTGGAATGTTCGGCTTAAATCGCCTTCCAAGATTACATCACCCACTCTTCTATTCGGATCAGTTTTCAAAAGTGACCGATGATGCCTTTTTTGTGAGTATTGAGGTGGCAGATAAAAAGTTCGATGAAACCAAAACCCAAGAGTTCCTGGCCTCCATTGGAGGGGCTGATATTGAACTCGTGGCTGGCGAGTAGGGAGTTGATGATGAAAAAAGTATTATCACTTACTCAACTGATTATTCTTTTGGGAATGGTCATGCTTATTGGTGCATGTGGTCGCGGTGAATTCTCGGAGAAACCTCCAATTCATCTGAACCCTAACATGGATTCACAAAAGAAATACAAGGCCCAATCTGAAAGCCATTTCTTTGTAGATGGAGCCACCATGAGAACTCCTGTTGAGGGAACGGTTGCTCGAGATGAATTGCGTGAAGACGATGCCTATTACCGTGGAAAAGATGCCGCCGGAGATTTTATTGCATCGGCACCCATGGCTTTTACACCAGAGATGGTTGCCCGTGGAGAAGAGCGTTTTGGGATTTATTGTGTTGCCTGTCACGGTGTAAATGCGGACGGAAAAGGAAAGATATTGGAATATGAGTATCCTATTCCTCCAGCCAATTTTCATGATGAACGAATCATGAATCTCAGTGATGGTCACATGTTCAATGCCATTGGCCAGGGTTGGTTGAATATGCCTGCCCTTAAAGCACAAGTGTCTGTGGATGATCGATGGGCTATCATTGGCTACATCAGATCAATCCAAAAGAAATAAGGTGTCGAGCAGATGAAATTCGATAATAAGACATATATGTTATTAGAGACCGACTCCTTTATGAAAAAGGCTTTGATTGCCGGTGTTTCAGGGATTCTGTTGTCGATTGTTGGCGCCTTTATGGATCACGAACAGTTCTACCAGGCATATCTCACAGCATTTACCTTTTTCACAACCATGTCACTGGGAGCCCTTTTCTTTGTCCTGATCCACCATATCACTGGTGCTCATTGGGGTATGGTTATGCGGAGAGTGGCCGAGAACATGGCCTGTACTCTACCGCTCATGGGTTTTTTCATGATTCCTCTATTTTTCGGGATGCACGATCTGTTCCATTGGACTCATCTTGAAGATCCCCATGTTGCTCACGACCCCATCCTTATGGGAAAAGCCGGTTACCTGAATATCACCTTCTTTGTGATTCGCAACATCATCTACTTTGTGATCTGGGGTTGGTTGGTTCGCAGTTTACGCAAACTTTCAGGTGCTCAGGATAAGGGTGACACAGAAGCTTTAGGTAAGATGCGCCGCATTGCTGCCGGTGGTACTGTTTTGTATGCGCTGACGGTTACCCTGTTTGCTTTTGATTGGCTTATGAGTCTCGACCCCCACTGGTATTCCACCATTTTTGGTGTTTATGTATTCTCGGGTGGCTTTCTGGGAGGCTTGGCCGTTCTGGCAATTTTGAGCATTGTTCTGAGAAACAATGGTGCTGGAGAAATTGTAACGGCAGAACATACCCACGATCTTGGAAAATTTCTTTTCGCCTTTACAGCTTGGTGGGCCTATATCGGTGGTGCCCAATACTTCTTGATTTGGTATGGAAATATTCCAGAAGAAACCATCTATTTTCTCCATCGCTGGGACCATGGCTGGAAAGAGGTCAGTATCTTTCTCATGATCTTTCATTTCATTGTACCCTTTATTATTTTGGCCTTTCGAGCCGTTAAAAGAGTTCCCGTTCTCGTTGTCTTGATGTCTTCGTTGGCAATCTTTATGCATTATGTGGATCAATTCTGGATGGTGAACCCCACCTTTAATGATCATCATTTTACAGTCTCCTGGATGCACCTGACAACAGTGCTTGGCATTGGTGGCATATATCTAGGATTCTTGTTTAAAAAGCTGGGCGGCGCTCCCATCATTGCCATGAATGATCCTAAATTACAGAAATCGATTGACCATACTGTAGCTTAATAGCTGGTTTAAAAAATATTGAAAGCCCTGCTCCTTGAGTTTATCGAAGGGCGGGGCTTTTTTGTTAGAGCCTTGGCCCAACCATTGGACTAAAGTCCAGAAAAATTATGATTCATAAGTCCCCGTCCTGAAGGACGGGGCAAAAGACAAGGTCTTGATCCTAATTCCCGGGTTTTAACTCTATACCCCTCTTCACGATAGAGTTGTTGCAGATCCATGCCACTGGCAATAGTTTCGCTTGACTTAAATTAAATTTTTTCACTGAAAGGATCGTTATGCAAACAAAAAACGTATGGTTGACTGCAATCGCCATGCTCCTGCTTATGGGGTGTGCCGAAAAGGAGCCCACCTTCCCCTGGATCAATGATTTGGGTACCCAGGTTGAAGCTAATGGAAAAATGGTTGGCTATGAATTTTACGCAAAGTGGTGAGGTTCCTGTAATCGGCTGGATGCCGAAACCTATATCGACCCTGCGCTTATAACTTATGTTACAGAAAACTTTGTGACCTATCACCTGAATGTTGATTCTGCCGCCAACAAACCTCTGGCTGAACAGTTTAATATTCACTCAATTCCCAGTTTTGTTTTTGTCGATGAAGAGGGAAATGAGGTCGATCGGATTGTCGGCTATAAACCACCAGCCGAATATTTGGCTGAGATGACCCGTATCCGGAATGGCATCAACACAATACCAGATCTGGTAAAACGAATTCAAACTGAGCCAGAAGACGCCAGTCTATTGGTTTCTTTAGCCAATAAACTGGAAGCCTCCAGCGGCTTAAAAGCAGCATTGACTTATTGGGAAATTCTGTTCACAATGGAACAGACTGATGCATCAACACGCTCTCTGGCAGGATTGAAGATGGCTCTTTTTAATTCTCAGGAAAACAATGATCCCGAGACATTGATCTCGTTTATTGGAAATGAGACCAATACAGATGTTTTACCGAAGGCTTTTGATGCGCTTCAAAACTTCTATCGTCGGTCCGGTGACAAGGCTGCTGAGGCAGAAACCTATCGCCGACATGTAGACTTTATGAGTGGTAATGAAAGGGTAGACCCTGGCTTTCTTAATGGCTACGCCTGGCGTATGACCGAATTAGAAATGAACCTTGAAAATGCTCTTGAACGGATTGGCCAGGCCATCGACATGTTTGGAGATGAAGATTCCCCACGAGATAAAGCTCAAACCATGGATACCAAAGGAGAGGTTCTTTGGAAAATGGGCCGGATTGATGAGGCTGTGTCTGTCATGGATGCTTGTATTGCCCTCCAACCTGAGGATAATTATTATCAAGAACAGAAAGACAAGTTTCTGACGAAGAGCTAATACCAATTTCAGTTTCAAATGCCTCTTTTAAGTTAGGATATCATTACCCTTCGAGGTCCTCAGGGAGACTAAATAGCGTGTCTTGCTTAGCCTGTCCTGAGTGTATCGAAGGGAAGTATGACACATAACGCGCAAATGGAACTGAATATAGTATAATACCAATTAAACTTCAAACTGCGCGTTATCTTCTTCATCTTTTCCAGTTCTGCTGCACTTAAAATTATAACCATAGCTACCGCTATGCTTAAAATTTGAAGTTTGCTGAACAGAAAAATATTTTGAACCTATACGCGCCCTCTGAAATCCAATTGGTAT